>CENJ01009144.1_pt1 | contig 16946 bp, 20 predicted proteins | sample 356161 | NCBI WGS metagenome assembly CENJ01 (sample SAMEA2619531, study PRJEB7988) | marine metagenome | biome: marine biome (ENVO:00000447); feature: surface water layer (ENVO:00002042); material: "saline water (ENVO:00002010), including plankton (ENVO:xxxxxxxx)" | depth 5 m
CAGCATGATGCAGGACTATGACATTGTGGTTGATCCTCAAAGTGAAAATCTAATCAACGAGCTTAAAAACTATGTATGGCTAGAGAAGAAAAGTCAGACACCAATAGATGATTTTTGCCATTGCATTGATGGCATGAGGTACGCTATAAGCTATCAACTCTCCAATCCTTTTGCTGGAGAATACCACATTATTTAAAATTCTTAGACCGAAAATACCTTTTCCGATTGTATATATAATATAACGCATTGCTAAATGTTCAAACAGAAAATAGAAGTACCGAACAAACTATCAGAGATTACGCTGGGGCAGTACCAAAAATTCAGCAAGATATTTACTGAGGACACAGATCAAGACTTTCTGCAAAAAAAGATGGTTCAGATATTTTGTGGCATCCCACTGGCTGAAGTTAACAAGATAAAATACAGCTCTGTCAAAAAGATAGTAGATGTCATCTCTAAAATGTTCAACGAAAAGCCTCAGCTTAAAAAGATATTTTCTCTTGGAGGCAAGGAGTTTGGTTTTCATCCACAGCTTTCAGATATGAGCTTTGGAGAGTTTGTAGATGCAGACACCTTTACAAGCGATTGGCAAACAATGGACAAAGCAATGAGTGTATTATACAGGCCTGTCAAAGACAAATTCAATGACAGTTACCTGATTGAAGAGTACGATGGAACATCAAAAGAGTACATGAAACAGATGCCTTTAGATGTAGCATTTGGTGCAATTTTTTTTTTGTCGAATTTAAGAAACGAACTCATGAGACTTATCCTCAACTCTTCAGCCAAAAAAATGAAAAAGATGACTACTCATCAGCGGCAGCTTTTGGAGAAAAATGGGGGTGGTATAGCTCAATGTATAGCCTCGCTAGAGAGGACATCACGAAGTTTGACCAAGTTGAAAGACTTGGAGTTAACACCTGCCTCACATGGCTAACATTTGTAAAAGAAAAAAATGAACTCGAAAGACAACAAATCAGAAATGCACGACAAAAGTAGTTTGGTAGATGCACTCTACGAGAGAAGGCTTTTAGATGATGATGAAGAGATAGTCCTGTCGGATGGATTTGATGCTGCGCTTATAGGGATCAGCAGCTCAGAGCCAAAGATTGCAATCTATGACTTTTGGAAAGCTCTAGACTGCATTGTAAAGAAAAACCCTGACCTAGAGTTTAATGATGCCTTAGAGTGGCTTGAGGATTTTAGCCAACTTAAAATAGAAGGCTCTGAGGATTTAACCCCAATTTTTGTCAAAACACTATGAACACCTACTTTAAAGTAATTGATGATATAAAAACAGCTCTTAATGCAGAACCATTTATAAACACAGTCAGTCAGGGGGACATCTATGAAGTCGATTTAAGCAAGAAAACCCTGTTCCCCTTGGCTCACTTAATTATTGAGAGCATTGACATACAAACCAACAGAATCCAGCTATCTCTTAGCCTGCTTCTGATGGACGTTGTTGACATATCCAAAGAGTCATCTACAGACCTTATTAGGAAAAATGACAATGAGCTAGATGCAATAAACAATATGCTAAACGTAGCTGCTAGGCTACAGGCAGTTGTTGCAAAAACAGACACCTACAATGCAAACTACGAGCTTGAGGGTTCATTTAGTTGCACCCCTTTTAAGGAGAGATTTGAGAACAACCTCGCTGGCATAAGTGCTGACTTTACAATCACACTAGCCAACGATATGACTAAGTGCTAATGGCAACTTTAAACGAGTTTATGAAATTTACTAAGGAGGTACTAAATGACTTTGCCAGTCGTGTAGAGGATAACTCTAGAAAAAGGTTTCTTAGAAAATATAAGTTTCAGAAAAAAGCTTCTGCAAAAGGTAGGTTGTACAATGCAATTGACTCTGATGTAAAAGTTTATGAAAACAGCATTTTAGTACGCTTCCCATTTATGAAAGATGTTGACTATGCCAAGTTTGTAGATCAGGGTGTAAGGGGTAAGACATCAAGCTACAGCCCTTCAAAAACATCACCCTTTAAATTTGGATCAGGCACAGGCGAAAAAGATGGTTTGACAAACGCAATAAGCCAATGGGTAAAATCAAAGCGATTTCAGTTTAGGACAGAAGATGGCAAGTTTATGAGTTATCAATCAATGACCTATTTAATATCTAGAAAAATCTATAACAAAGGAATCCCAGCTAAAAAGTTTTTTACTAGGTCATTTGATGAAGCCTACAAAAATCTGCCTGATGAAATTATTGAGGCTTTTGCCTTAGATGTAAAACAAAGATTTAAAGAATTTACTACAAAATGAGTACAAAAATTAATGTTAGAAGTCCATACTATTTAAATTTTACCGAGCCTGCTTTACCTAGCGTTGCATTTGATTGCTCTGTAGCAAATGGCACAGGACTAGAAGTTGATCAGTTTGGAAATGTAACATTGCCTCGATTTGACTATGGTGACATCGTGAGTTATACTTGCTCTGATTCTGATTTTGCCAATGGTAAATTTAACACAGTCAGTGTATCTACTTCTAGAGATATCGTCTTTACCTTAACTATTCCTGATAATTTTAGCAATGCAAATCTAAACACATTTAACTGTACGCTATCAGCAACTCAACCTGTGTTTACTTGTACAGGAGGTGTTACTGCCAACGGAACTATTCCAGCTCAATCTTTAAATAGTGGAGGCAACTCTGCAACTATAGACCTAGCAAGTTATTTCACAGCAGGAGCTGATCCGATTTCTAGATACAAGGTGACAAACACAAGCACCTCTAAAGTGGTTACTTCTATAAATGGAAATACTCTCACTTTAAACTCTTTAAATCAGACAGGCACAGTTACTATTTTTGTTGAGGCCATAGATGACAACCCTTTAACCTGTAATGCAACCCAGTCAATTAGCGTTACAATTTCCTCAGCCATAACTTACACTTGTAATGATGCAAGGTTTGTAGGTGGTAGCATTGCAAATGATGGAACTATCGTTAAGCCTACAGCAAACGGAACTGTAGGAGACATAAAACTAACTGATGGAGGGTCAGCAATTACAAGTTACTCAGCAAACAGTACAGGAAGCTCAAGACAGGTGACCTTGTTTTTTGAGATTACAATACCCACAGGTGTTGGTTACACTAATGGAGGATCAACAATTGACTGCTCTAAAACCTTTACACAGTCATCAGTTGCATTGCCTGAGTTTACCTGTGGAGTGGCAGGCCTAACTAATCAAGCTGTTTACACTAATGGAACGATAGTTAAAGGAACAGCAAACGTGGGGACAATTTCAGGGTTTAGTCCTTTGAATTTTAATGGTAGTATTACAAGCGACACCCCTAGAGATGTCACCTATACTATTACACCTCCATCTAGTGGCTACTCTAATAGCGGTGGCTCAGACATTAGCTGTACTATCACCCTTACACAGCCAGCACCTTTGCCTACTACGGGAAATTTTAAATGGACATCGACTTTAGGAGGATATGTACCAAATGGCAACTCACCAGTCTTTGATTTCCTAACTACTCAAGATTATCAAACTTCAACTGGATTCTCAGATAGCGGATTTAGTGGCTTTAGAGCCTTAGAGCCTAGATTAAATAGTACAAATAATAGGCTAGTAAACACCAACGGTACAATCTATCTGGAGTTTCCCCATGCATTAGCTTTAGTTGGATCATTTATATCGTTACAGCCTAATGGCGTAGTCGCTGATTTTACAATTTTTCACGGCAGTTCGTTTTACAACACAAATCCGTCAGGTGGTTTTTATGCAAGAATAGCTAAGACTAACTACTATCCTGAAGATGCTAGAATAAGCGACATCCATCAAGTACAAGGCGGAACAGATTACTGGATTAAGGTTGAACGATCTTCTATGATCTCAGAGGTGTGGAGTGTGCATTTAATTAATAAAACCTTTACAAGACTTGCATAATGAGCTTAAAATCTATTGATCTACAGATATACATTTATGAGGGAACTTCAGGTTCTTACACAGATGCTGATTTAAAATATACAATTCAAAAAGCAGTAGTAGGAACTGACACAAATGTAGTTTTTGAAATTGCAGAGTTAGTCAGAGATTACTTAACCTTAATATTCAACAATGACTATCTCTCCCGAGCAGTTTGGGTGACTACAGTAGCAACAGCTATTGATGAAAACGACGTAGTGTTTACCTATGGCAGCCCTATCACTAACACCTATTTAGCTTTTGATGGATATGGTTTCTTTGAAGATGAAGTAAACCCTGCTTTGTCAAGTCATGCACTAATGACAGCTAACACAATCTATCTACCTGAAAATGTAGCTGGTAAAATTCCAGTCTTTGCAGAGGGAGTTGGCAAGGTTACCATTGACAGCGTTGACACTCAAATTACTGACAACGGAAACACCAATCAAAAAATACAGTACATAACAATCCCAGCAAATAGCAGCACGATTCAGGTCTATGGAACTGATGATGCTACCCTTTTAAAAACAGTAAATGTAAACAACGTCTGTGAGCCAAAGTTTACTCCCTTTAAAATCACCTTTGTAAACAAACATGGAGCATATCAAGACCTGTACTTCTTTAAAAAGTCAGTTGAGAGTATGTCAGTTACAGATGAAACCTTTAAGAAGAACACAATATCTAGCAGCACAGTAACCTATCCTGTCTATAAAGGTCAAGAGGAACGATACAACACCAACGCTAAAAAGTCGATTAGCTTAAATACTGGATTTATAAACGAAGATAGTAACACATCAATAGAGGAACTGTTTCTCTCTGAGCAGGTTTGGATAAGATACGGATCACAGACACTACCAGTAATCCCAAAAACAAAATCACTAACATTTAAAACAAGCGTAAACGACAGACTGGCAAATTATAAAGTCGATTTTGACTTTGCCTTCAACGCTATAAACAATGTACGCTAATGCTAAACCTACAGCTTTTTATAGAAGGTGAAGAAGTAGATTTATTTGATGACGAATCTGTGACCCTTACACAGACGATTCAAAACGTCATGGACATAGAGAAGGTGTTTACGGACTTTTCTAAAACCTTTAATGTTCCTGCCTCAAAAGTCAACAATAAAATATTTAAGCATTTTCACAATCCTTTCATTGTTGGTTTTGATGCAAGGTTTAAAAAAGATGCAGAGCTGTATTTAAATTATAAGCTTTTTAAAAAAGGTAAAATAAAGCTTGAGGGAGCAACTAGAAAAGACAACAAAGCACACACCTACAAGCTCACGTTTTTCGGCAGCACAGTCTCTCTAAAAGATTTTTTGGGGGAAGATAAACTTGATAATCTACAATTCCTAAACGACTATTTTTCTTTTAACTACAATAGTACTAATATCAAAACCTACATGGAGAATGGTCTTGATGTTACAGTTGATAGTGAGACTTTTACAGATGCTATAGTTTTTCCTGTTATAAGCCACACTAAAAGGTTTATTTACGACTCAGGTCATGACTCAAATAATGTCAACACAGATACACTTAACAATATTGCCTACATAGCTGATGCAAACTACAATCTAGAGATCAATCAGCTAAAACCTGCAATCAAAATCCATGCTATAATCAGAGCAATAGAACAACAGTATAACCTGACTTTTAGCAATGACTTTTTTAACGACACTAATTTGCCTTACTATGATCTGTATTTGTGGATGCATAACAAAACAGGCTCTTTGTCATCAGGTCAAATCAATCAGGCCTTTGCTGATGATTATTTCTTTAGAATAAATGAGGGTCAGTTAGAGGTACGACCAGGTGGATTGCAGCTAGTAAACTCTAAAAACAAGTCTATTAATATCGTTGCTGTACCAACTAGCAATACCCCTTTTAACGTAGTGGTCTATCAAGATGGTCAGGAGTACGCTAGGTATGATAATGTGACTCTAAACTACAATGATAATACTGAGTGGGCTTTACACGTACAAACAGGTAGTCATTTGCAAGGCTTAGTCAACGGATTTATCAGCATAGCTATTGAGAGTGAAACAGCAAACACATTTGACATCAGAGTTCATGTTCACGCTAGTCCATCTAAAAAGTTTGAGAAAAAAAGAGACAGTCACCTATCTGCTTCTGCTAGTGTGGGTACTGATAGAAAAATAAACGCAGCTAGGAATATGCCTGACATAAAGGTCATAGACTTTTTAACTGGTATTTTTAAGATGTTTAACCTTACAGCATTTATGCGAGATGACGGAATCTTAGAGGTTAAAACACTAGACAGCTTTTACACCGAGTCAACAAAAACTTGGGATGTCACAGAGTTTATTGACAAAACATCTCAAGAAATAAATACAGTACTTCCTTACAAACAAATTGATTTTTCCTATGAAGGTCTAGATTCATTCCTAGCAAAATCATATCATGAGCTGACCAAAAAGGAATGGGGGTCTTTGCAGTTTAATGTAGAGAAAAAGTTTGACGGAAAAATCTACAAAGTAGAACTGCCCTTTGAGCATTTTCAATATGAAAGGCTAAAGGATGTACATACTGGTCAAAATACAAACGTGCAATGGGGATGGAGTGCTGACATAAAACAGGATGCCTACCTAGGTGAGCCTTTACTTTTTTATCCAGTTCTAAAGACAGGCCTTACAATAGGACTTAAAGACTTAGAAGGTGCTGTCTCACAAAAGACAACTGCATATTTGCCTTCCAACTCTATATCATTTGAGGATTCGTTTAATATTAATTTTGGATCAGAGTTCAATGAGTATCAGGGTGTGCCATATAACAACACACTCTTTGAGACATACTATAAAAACTATATTTCTGAAGTATTCGATCCACAAAAAAGGTTGCTAAAAACAAAAGCTTATCTGCCTATGTCTATGCTTATGGAGTTTAGCCTAGCTGATAAAATAAGAATCTTTGATGTGCTGTATAGAATTAACAAAATCACTACGAATTTTGAGAATATGCAGTCTGATCTAGAGCTGATAAATGCCAAAGAAACCTTTGGTGAGAAGATATCTGTAGTGCCTGTCGTTCCTGATAGGTTTAAACCAGTTGATACTTGTATTACAATTGACGATGACACAGATTTGTTTACTTACTCTAGTTACACTATAGACAATATGTGTGACACAGATGGTCTAGAGATAATAGCAGAGAGAGACTTGATACCTGATGCAGTAAGTCCAGGTAATAATCCAAAAGTGAATGATTCTTTTGAGCCTGTAGCTGTCACTTCAGCCTTTATAGCAAATCCATCAACTGGCACAAGTTCAACAAATTTACTTGCATCATACTACATCATGCAATTAGGTAAAGTTGGTGAGGTCACTCAGCTTAGTGAGTATGGAATTTTCCACTCTAGTATAGCCTCAGATTTATCAGGTACGACCTACGATCAGCTAGTAGCAAGCAATGCTACAAGAGTCAAGTTTGAAACTACTGAGTTAGACAGAAGGCCTGAGTTGCCAAAGCAAGTATTAGTCCAAATCTCAGGACTATCAAGCGGTGTTACTGTTTATTGGAAAGCCTATGTAAGAACTAACACTGATGCACAGTTTGCTACAGCAGACACTATTGGAACTATTCAAAATGGAACGACAACATGATAAGAGACGTGATAGAATTGCTTGAGATAGCAAAGGAAAATAATTTAAAAGGAGACCTGACCAATTTTGCGTTGGGCAAAAATAAAATACCTGAAAACTTCAGCGAGGTTTTCAAATTAACACTACTTAAAAAATGGCGGAAAAAATAACATTAGAACTAGAGGCCAAACTAGGCGATGCTGTTAAAAGACTTGAGGGAGTCGAGAAGCAGTTAGTTGATGTAGGCAAAGAATCTAAAAAAGCATCTAAGGGAATTGGTGGCATAAAGAAAGCTTTATCAGGAGTAGGTGCTGTTTTAACAGGTGGACTGTTTAAAGCTGGTGCTGTAATATTTGAAAAGCTCACAGAGCTATTTATGTCAAATCAAACTGTAGTAGATACACTAAGCACAGCAATGAATGGCCTTAAAATCGTTTTTAATGACATTGTAGGCTTTATAACTGATATATCTATCCCAAGCTTTACGGAGTTAAAAGACACGATCATGCAGGGGCTTATAGATCGTTTTAATCAGGCTAAGGATGTAGCAGGTCTTTTGGGTAAAGCAGTAGTTAAATTATTTAAAGGAGATTTTTCTGGTGCAGTAGAATCACTTAAAGAAGCAGGCAAAGAATCTATTGATGTTATTACAGGTCAAGATAAGTCATTAGAAAAGGTAAGAGAGAGTGTTAAGAATTATGCAAAGGAAACTTTTAATGCTGCAAAAAGTCAAGTTGATCTAAACAAACAGGCACAGCTTGCAGAGGCTATAAACGCAAAACTTCTACAGCAGTACGATAGAGATGCAGAGCTGCAAAGACAAATTAGAGATGATGTCTCTCTAACAATAGAAGAGAGAATTGCAGCCAATGAGGAACTGGGTAGAATCTTGGATGAACAGCAAAAAACAATGATGGATAATGCTCAACAGCAGGTCGATGCTGCCCAAGCTGCTCTTGATATTGACAAAGATAATCTTGATCTACAGATTGCACTTATAAACGCACAGACAGAACTTGCAGATGTAGAGGCTCACGTCACAGGTCTTAGAGCAGAACAGCTTACAAACATAAACTCACTTCTTCAAGAGCAAAAAGATGCAGAGGATGAGCTTAGAGAAATGAAAGCAGAGGCTATAAATGAAGAACTAAAGAAAAAACAAGAGGCATCCGCTAAAGCTAAACAGATAAAAGATGCAGAAACTAAAGCAGCTATCGAACAAGACAAAGCCACTCTTGGATCAATTTCACAACTTGCAGGGGAAGGCTCAGCTATAGGTAAAGCTGCTGCTGTAGCTCAAGTGACTATGGCAGGTATTGAGGGTGTACAGAACGCTTATAAGACAGCACAGGCATCACCAATCACAGTTTTAAATCCTGCCTATCCTGTTATCCAAGCAGCTCTAGCAGGTGCAATGGCAGCATCACAATTAGCGGCAATCTTAGCAGTTCCTAAACCATCAAAAAGCGGTGGTGGCGGTGGCGGTGGCGGTAGGCCATCAGGCACAATGCCTGCTGCTCCGCCAGCATTTAATATAGTAGGTGCTGCGCCTGAGAATCAATTAGCAGTAGCTATAGGTGAAAACGAAAAAGAGCCAGTCAAGGCTTTTGTAGTAAGCTCTGATGTCAGTAGCGCACAGGCATTAGATAGAAATATTGTAGAATCAGCAACTATATAATCATGAGAATAGTAGAATTAATTTTAGAAGATGATGACATCGGAGTCGAAGCCATTTCGGTAGTCGAAAATCCAGCAATTGAAGAGGACTTTATTGCACTTAAAAATCAAGAGTACAAGTTTGCAGAGCAAGACAAAGAGAAAAGACTTCTAGTCGGTGCTGCTCTAGTTCCAAACAAACCCATATTTAGAAAAAATGGAGAAGAGGAGTACTACATTTTCTTCTCAAAGGAGACAGTAAGAAAAGCATCACAGATGTTTTTTAAAAATGGCAATCAATCTCAGGCAACTCTTGAGCATGAGGTTAAGCTTGATGGAATGACTGTAGTAGAGTCTTGGATTGTTGAGTCAGAAAAAGACAAATCAAGGCATTATGGTCTAGATGTTCCTGTAGGCACATGGATGGTATCTATGAAAGTAGAATCAGATACAGTTTGGCAGGACTATGTAAAAGATGGAAAAGTACGAGGTTTTTCTATTGAAGCGTATTTTTCTGACCGAATGTCAACAAGACCCAAAGACAAAACACTAAAAGACCTAAGTTCCATAGAAGATGACGAAGCTAAAGATTTAGTTGATTCTATAAAAAACATTTTAAGCTCTAAGAGGGTCACTTTAGAATCCTATAATGATTACCCTAAGAGTGTTCAAAATAATGCAAAGAAAGGCATTGAAATGAACGAGAAGGTTAACAACAAATGTGCAACTCAGGTGGGCAAAGTCAGAGCAGCCACTCTCGCTAAAAAAGGTAAGATTCAAGTGTCAACAATTAAGAGGATGTACTCTTATCTGTCAAGAGCAGAAGAGTATTATGATCCTAATGATTCAAAAGCGTGTGGCACTATATCGTATCTGCTTTGGGGTGGTAAAGCTGCGCTTGGATGGAGTAGAAATAAACTCAGAGAGCTTGGAGAGTTAGAGCTAGAAACAAGAGTAGTCAATGACAGTTATGCTATTATAGACGATAGACTAGCCTACTCAAGCAAAGAGAAAGCTTTAGAAATGGCACAGAGCCTTGGATGTGAAGGTTTCCATGTCCATGAGCTAGAAAAAAAAGAGTGGTTCATGCCCTGTGAAACTCATGAGCTTGAAGCTCCTTGTACTGCTGGATACAGACAGTATGGAATGAAAATGAAAAACGGAAAGAAAGTACCTAACTGCTTACCTATAAAATGAAAAAGAAAAGAAGATACAGATCAGAATCTAGGATAACCCCTAAAGGCGGCAGACGTGGATGTTTGTGTAAAGATCGTAAAACCTATCATCCTGACTGCTGTACAGGAGAAATGCACGCACAAGGGATAGGTACGATATAAAAAAAGTTGGTTTTTTTTGACCGAATTTGACTACCTCAATTGTATATATAGTATAACCCTTAATTAAATGAAGGCACAGAATATGTTAGATCAAATAAAAGAAGTTCTAGGAATGGAGCTTTCTAAAGAAGTACAGTTGGCAGTTATGAAACTTGACAATGGTACGGAAATCGAAGCCGAGGCATTTGAGGCAGATCAGCAAGTATTTATTAAAAACGAGGATGGTGAGTCTATCGCCCTCCCTGTTGGTGATTATACACTTGAGAATGGTCAATCCTTAAAAGTCGAGACAGAGGGTGTTATTGCATCAATTGGAGAAGCAGAAGCTGAAGAAGAGGTTGAAGCTGCTGAAGAACCAAAAGAGGAAGAAGCACCAACTGAAGAAGTAGTAGCAGAGGAAGATAAAGAAGAGATGAACTACGCTACTAAGGAAGAGCTAGAAGAGGTTAAGTCTGTTCTAGAGGAAATTAAAGAAGAGATCAAATCTTTAGGTGACCACAAAAAAGAAATGTCTAAGGAAGAGATCGAACAAATCGAAATGAGTGCTGAGGAAGTTGAGCCTATTGCTCACAATCCTGAAGCTCTTTCATCTCACAAACATAAAATCTACAGAAGTAACAACCCACATATAGATTTAATCAGAAAAATAATTAATAAATAAAATGGCAACGACCACGAGTATAACAACAAATTATAGCGGACAGGCGGCCTCAGGCTATCTAACCGCTGCATTATTGACTGGAAAATCTCTAGCTTCAGGTGCTATTGATATCCGAGACAATATCAAATTTAAAGAAGTGCTACAAGTATTTGCTTCTGATGCTAACTTAATCAAAAGCGGAACTTGTGATTTTACAGCTACAGGTACTCTAACGACTACTGAAGTTGTATTAGAGCCAAAGGAATTTCAAGTAAACTTAGAGCTTTGTGCTAAAAATTACAGATCATCTTGGGAATCTCTTGAGATGCAAGGCATTAAATCAGGAGTTCCAAAAAGCTTTGGAGATTTTATCTTAGAGCATGTAGTAGCTAAAACTGCTGCTGCTGTTGAGACTGCAATTTGGAGCAACACAACTTCTTCTACTGACATTCCTTTTGATGGATTTGAAGTATTAGCTGCTGCTAACTCTGATGTAGTAGATGTTGCTGCTAGTACAGTAACTGCTTCTAATGTAACTGATGAGATTGGAAAAGTAGTAGATGCTATTCCAGCCGCTAACATTGGTAAAGACAACCTTTACATCTATGCTTCAACTGCGATTTATCAGAAATATGTAAGAGCATTAGGAGGATTTGGTGCAAATGGTCTAGGTTCTGCTGGTATTGACAATCAAGGGCCAACGTGGTACTCAGGTCAGCAAGAAATTTTCTTTGATGGAATTAAAGTATTGCATTGCCCCGGTATGACAGCTACTAAAATGATGGCTGCTACTTCTGACAACATGATCTTTGGATCAAGCTTGTACAGCGAGCTTAACCAAGCATCTGTTTTGGATATGAGTACGCTTGATGGAAGTCAAAATGCGAGAGTAATTTTAAGAGGATCAGCAGGAGTTGCACTAGGAATCGGATCAGATGTAGTGCTATATGCTTAATAACTGTTAGCTGAAATGCTAACTCCTAAAAATTAAGATATGGCGTGTCAATTAACTCAAGGCTATGCAACCAACTGTAAAGATACCATCGGAGGGATTGTCAGAATATGGCTATCTGACTTTGGTACTCTTTCAAGCTTTACTCTAGACTCTGATGATCAGATTACAGATGCGAGTGGAACTGCTACATTTTTTCAGTATGATCTAAAAAATGCTGGCAATACCCTAACTACAACTGTAACTACATCTAGAGACACAGGTACTACATTCTTTTCCTCAGTTCTTGCTTTGGTTCTGCCAAAGCTTAGTAAAGAATTGTCTAAGGAACTAAAATTGATTGCTTACTCTAGACCCTATATTATTGTAGAAACTAGAGCAGGTGACTTTTTATTCTTAGGGAAAGATCATGGCTGTGAACTCACATCCGCTACGCTACAATCGGGCGGTGCTATGGGTGATCTCTCAGGTTACAATTTAGAATTTACATCTGAAGAGCCTTTACAACCATTGTACATAAGTGGAGGAACGTCAACCAATCCAGTTGCTGGTTTGTCTAGCGTTACTGAAACTATTACAGTAGGAACTAATAGCTAAAAATTTGTGTTTTGTTTTTGGGAGTATGCTTCGGCTGCTCCCTTACAAAACGCATAAATAGAATAAAATGGCAAAATCAAAAGATTATTTAAAAAAGTCTTTCGACTCGATGGACTGGAAGCAGATTTCTAAATCACAGATTGCCAAAGAAGTTGAAGAGAGTGCTTTAGAGGTACTTGAGAAAACAGGCAGAATAAAAACTGCATCAGCTATCTATCAAAAAGCATGATTATACTAGACAGAACACAATCAAGCCACACTGTTAATGTAATTCCTAGTTCATACACACCGACAGGGGCTTCAATATTTAGAATCAAAGTGACAAACGAACAACAAAACACAGAGGTGTATAATCAAACTGTTTCAAGTTTAACAGCAGTAGATTATTATTACACCCACACAGCAAACTTAAATCTTGATTCTACAAAGGATCAGGATTATTTATTAGAGATTACAAACACAGCTACAAATCAGGTATTGTATAGAGATAAAATCTTTGCTACAAATCAAACAGTCGCTGATTATTCAATTAATGCTGGGTTATACACTACAAATACAACTCAGTCAAACGATTTCTTAGTCTATGAATAATGGTGATTTCCATATTGTAAACCTGTCTGCTTATCAGACTCCTGAAATTGTAGAAAACCCTAATGAAGATTTCATTTCTTATGGGGAGGACAATAATTACTACAAAGAATTGATAGATGCATACCTTAACAGCCCTACCACAGGGTCAATAGTACAGGGTATAAGCAATCAAATCTATGGCAAAGGTGTCAATGCTCACGATGCTTCTAAAAAGCCTGATGAGTATGCTCAAATGAAGTCATTATTTAAAAAGAAATGCCTTCAAAAAATAGCTACTGATTTAAAGCTTTTAGGAGAGGCTGCATTTCAGGTAACTTATAAAAACAAAAAAGTAAATAAGGTTTCACACTTTAACAGAGAAACTTTAAGAGCTGAGAAATCTGATGATAAAGGCAAAATAAATGCTTACTACTATCACCCTAACTGGGAAGAGTATAAAAGTCCTGATGAACTAACTAGAATCCCTGTGTTTGGATCAGGTTCAAATAACGAGATTTATATTATTAGAAAGTTTATCCCTTCGATGCATTACTATAGTCCACCTGATTGGGCAAATGCATTAAACTACAGTAAGTTAGAATGTGAGATTTCTGAGTACTTAGTTAATGAAGTTCAAAATTCATTCTCAGGCACCAAGTTAGTCAGCTTTTCTAATGGCGTACCAACGCAAGAGAAACAGCATTTGATCAAAAATGAGATCATGAACAAGCTCACAGGGGCTAATGGAGAGAAAGTGATTATATCTTTTTCTGATTCTCCTGAAACTAAAACATCTATCGAAGATATTTCTGTAAGTGATGCGGCTGATGTGTATTCCTACATCGCTGAAGAGTGTTCTAGAAAGCTATTATTAGCCAACAGAATTACATCCCCTCTTTTAGTAGGTATTAGAGACACAGGAAACTCTCTTGGATCAAACGCTGAAGAGATAGAAAATGCACACAATCTATTCGAGAATGTTGTGATAAAGCCTTATCAAGAACTTATACTTAACGCTATTGATGACATATTAGCTGTAAACAATCTTGCTCTCGATTTGTTTTTTGAAACTCTTACACCGATTGAGTTTGTAGATACAGAAGAGATAGTAACTAAAGAACAAAAAGAAGAAGAGACTGGAGAAATAATAGAAGATCAAGCTCCAGTAGTAGAAGAAGTTGTGGAGGAAGATCAAGACATTATAGACAAACAAGCTTCTTACAATGGCGCACAGATTGCTTCTGCTTTATCAATTCTGCAAAACGTAAAAGATGGAATAATCACACAAGACCAGGCAATAGTTTTCTTAGTTCAGATGCTTCAGTTTGATATTGATGTTGCAAGATCAATGTTTAGCGGTACTGGGTCTGAACAGTTGCTTTCTAAAATAGAGCAAAAAAACAAAGATCAGTCAAGCCTTAGTGAAGAGCTAAAAAACAGAGAAAGCAACGCTGAAATTCTAATTGATTTAGGAGAGGATGAAGATTTAAAAAACTTTGAGCTAGTTGATGAAAGAGAGGTGGACTATGATCAAGAGGAAGCACTAGACAAAATGCTAAGTTTAGCGAGTACTGGAACTGCTAGACCAAATGCAAACTCTGACCTTGATGGTGAAACAGAAACAGGTAAAAAATTTATTGTTCGCTACCAATATGCTCCACTAATAGTCGGTAAAGACACTAGAGACTTTTGCAAGAAAATGGTAGCTGCAAAAAAAATCTATCGCAAAGAAGATATTATAGCGATGGAAGATAAAGCAGTCAACCCTGGTTGGGGTGAAGGTGGTAAAGATAAATATTCAATATGGCTGTATAAAGGCGGTGGCTCATGCAGACATTATTGGGTTAGAAAGACGTATATGGCTAAAGCAGGTGTAAAACCTGATGTAAAAAGCCCACTTACAAAACCTGTTTATAAGCAAGAAAGAGCAAAAGAGGGAATTAGTAAGCCTAGCAAAAGAAAAGAGCCTGCAAAAGTTTCTCAAAGGCCTAGAGATATGAAAAATAGAGGATTTATAAAAGACAAAAACTGGACAACACCTAAATAATGGCAGACGTTTTATTTTGTAGTAAAGAGGATGTAGTAAGGAAATCTACAGTTTTAGATGCTCAGATTGATTCTGATAAGATTATCCCAGCTATGCACCTTGCACAAACACAATATTTAAGAGAAATAATAGGCACAGATTTGTACAACAAATTTGCAACCGATATAACAGCCCTAATAAATAGTGGCACAACTTTTCCAGCAGCATATAAGGCTTTGCTAGATGACTATGTAAAGCCAATTTTAGTACACCTAACAGTACATGAGTTTTTAAAGACAGCTCACGTTACAGTATCAAATAAGGGTGTATTTAAACACACATCTGAGGCATCTACGGATGTTTCTCAGTCAGAATTAAAAGAGTTGATTCAGGTAGCTAGAGATAGAGCAGAAAGTTACACCCAAAGATTTTTGGATTACATGGCTTTTAACTCTAGTGGCTTTCCTGAGTGGACATCAAACAGCAATGGTGATGTCAGTCCTAGTTATGAATCGTACACAATAGATTGGGTATTATGAGTTTTGGTAGTATTTATTGCGAATCATGGTGGGGTGATAATAACCGAAGCGAGGGCTGGGGGTATGTTTATCCTTTATGCTCACCTTTATCTCTAGACAGGACAGATTTAACAATAGACAATGATTTAAGTGTAACAATAGACATGATATAATGGCATCACAAAATTTAAACGTAGGAAACACACCAAATGACGGTGGGGGAATGTCTCTAAGACAGGCCTTCATTAACACCCGAAAAATGTTTGCGGATATGTACGGAATTACATACACCTCAGACACACAGGATATTTCAGGATCAACTTTTTCAATTGATCATGGACAATTAGCTAACAGATACTCAGCTAAAGCAACTAGCTCATCAACAGGAAGTCAAAATTTAGATGCTAATACAGCGACTACTTTTTTACTTACAGGAAATATTGCTACTGCAACTCTAACAATTCGATACTTAAAACTTGGTCAAGTAATTGACATAGTTCTCTTAGGTAGTGATTTGTCAAGTGCTGTAATTACTCTAGCTACAAACTTTACAAGTGCTACAATTAACAAAGTAGGAAGCACATCTTTAGACACTAGCAAGACAAATGTAATTCAAGTTGTTTGTGTAGACGATACAGATTCAGCAGCGATTGTGAATTACTCTATTAATACCTACGAATCCGATACAACTCCATAATCATGAAAGCACAAGTTACTAACATAGGAATTTATCCTACAAAACAATTGCCTGATACTTGGAATGGTAAGTCAGGACATATCATAAACTTCAGAAATGCATCTGCCGAAGTTCTAGAAGCAGAGGGGTTTTATGATATTGTAAGACCAAGCTTTAATCCACAAACTCAAACCAAAGGCGGTCTATACTTTGATGAAGAAAAAAAAATAGTAACCTATGATGTTACTGATATTGACTTTAATCAAGAGATAGATGTTATAGGAGAAGATGGTGAGCCAACAGGCGAAAAAGAAAAGAGATATAAGATAGCCGACATCAAAGCGAGTAAAATTGCAGAGATTAAGTATAAGGCAGGTAAAATGTTAGAGCCTACAGATTGGCAAGTTATTAGAAAAGCAGAAAGGGACATAGATATTGATAC
>CENJ01062076.1_pt1 | contig 16928 bp, 15 predicted proteins | sample 356161 | NCBI WGS metagenome assembly CENJ01 (sample SAMEA2619531, study PRJEB7988) | marine metagenome | biome: marine biome (ENVO:00000447); feature: surface water layer (ENVO:00002042); material: "saline water (ENVO:00002010), including plankton (ENVO:xxxxxxxx)" | depth 5 m
AAAAAAAATTAAAAAGTGATAGTCAACGTTGTTTTATTTTTAACGATATTTAAAAAAACAAAAGTGATTTGTTAAAAGAGATAACTATTTCAAACTATGCTTTAATTGATTATTTGAGGATTGATTTATCTAAAGGATTTACTACTATCACTGGTGAAACTGGTGCTGGAAAATCAATAATTTTAGGAGGTTTGTCTCTTGCATTAGGGAAAAGAGCAGAGCTAAATTTAGTTAAGGACAAAACAAAAAAATGTTTTGTTGATTTACTATTCTCATTAAAAAATCTTGAATTAAAAAATCTATTTAATTCATTGGATCTTGACTATGATACCTTAACAACGATTAGAAGAGAAATTATACCTTCTGGAAAGTCAAGAGCTTTTGTCAATGATACTCCAGTTAATTTAGAAATATTACAAAAGCTTTCGTTTGAACTTATAGATATTCACTCACAATTTCAAAACCATTTTATCATTAAAGAAGAGTATCAAATGGATATTTTAGACTTATTAGCAAAAAATAAAAATTTAATTGAGAAATACACTCTAAACTTTTCCCACTTCAAAGAAGTTAAAAATAAAATAAATAAACTAGAGTCATCAAGAATTAATATGAATCAAGAAAAAGACTACAATACCTATTTATTGAATGAAATAAACAGTATTGATTTTAGTGATTCTTTAGATTCAATGGAGAAAGCATTAAAGAAAATAAGCAATTCGGAAGAAATAAATAAGACCTTTAATCAAATTTCAAATATTTTACAAAATGAAGAAAATGGAATTAGTATAAAACTAAATGAAGTTAGAGTTTCATTAAAAAACATTACCAATTTTTCTAATGAATACAAAAGAATATTTGAAAGAATTGAGAGTATTATTATTGAATTAGATGATATAGTTAGAGATGTGAGGAATGAGAATGACATTATGGAATTCAATCCCGAAATGAGAGAGGTTTTGAGTGAAAAATTGGAAAAAATATATTCGCTTTTCAGAAAACATCAAGTAGATAAATTAGATGACTTAATTTTAATTAAGCGGAAATTAGAAAAAAAGGTTTCAGAAACTGAAAATATTGATGCTATAATTAATGAAGAAAAAAAGAAGTTAGTTGAATTAGAATTATCACTTAATGAATTATCAAAAAAAATCAGCCAACAAAGAAAAAAAGTCATACCGGTTTTAAAAAGCCAGATGAAAAAATTACTTAAAGACATGGGAATGGTAAACACTTCCTTTAAAATTGAACTATATGATTCTGATATTTTTTTAAATAAAGGAAGAGATAAGTTACTATTTAATTTCTCAGCAAATAAAGGTGGACTCCTTGGTCCTTTAAGTAAAACCGCATCTAGCGGAGAGTTGTCAAGAATTATGCTTGCGCTAAAATCTATTTTGTCAAATTATAAAAATCTTCCAACAATTATTTTTGACGAAATTGATACAGGCGTATCAGGTGAAATAGCGAACTGCATAGGACGAATTATGAAAAGCATGTCAATAAATATGCAGGTTATTTCTATTACACACTTACCACAGGTTGCTGCAAAAGCAAACAATCATTTGAAGGTTTTTAAGATAACAAGAAATGAAAAAACGTCTACAGAACTTAAAAATTTAAATATTAATGAAAGAGTGTCTGAAATTGCTGAAATGCTTTCTGGAGATGAATCTGCTGTGAGTGCTTATGACTTGGCTAAAGAATTACTTAATTAGCTTATATTTGTAAAAATAATTTATGCCATATAATCTATTAAAAAATAAAAAAGGTATAATCTTTGGTGCTTTAGATAAAAAATCAATAGCATGGAAAGTAGCTGAACTTGTAAGAGAAGAAGGTGGTGAAATAATATTAACAAATGCTCCGGTTGCTTTAAGGATGGGACAAATAAATAAATTAGGGGAGGAATTAGATTCCCCTGTAATCCCTGCAGATGCCACAGACATATTAGAATTGGAAAATCTAACGAAAAAAGCCCTTGAACATTTTAAAGGTAAATTTGATTTTGTTTTACATTCAATAGGGATGTCTCTCAATGTAAGAAAAAAAAGACATTATACAAACCAAAATCATGACTGGACCCAAAAAGGTTGGGATATTTCAGCCCTTTCATTTCATAAGTTACTTCAGGTTTTGTATGAGAAAGACGCATTAAACAAGTGGGGTAGTATTGTTGCATTAACCTATATTGCTGCCCAGAGAACTTTTCCAAACTATAATGATATGGCAGATAATAAAGCTTATCTTGAGTCGATAGCAAGAAGTTTTGGTTATTTTTTTGGGAAAAATAAAAAAGTAAGAGTAAATACAATTTCTCAGTCTCCAACTAGAACAACTGCTGGGCAGGGAGTAGAGGGATTGGAGAATTTTTTAAATTTTTCCGAAAAAACATCCCCACTTGGTAACGCATCAGCATCCGATTGTGCTCAATATGTAGTTTCACTTTTCTCTGATTATACAAGAAAAGTAACCATGCAAAACTTATTTCATGACGGAGGATTCTCTACAACTGGAGTTAGTCAAGAGATAATTGAAGATTTATAATTTAGGTGTTGCAACAACAACCATATCTTAATTCTTTACAAAAGGCTCTTACTAATAAAGGAAGAATTAAAATGTTTATCTCATTTCTATTTATATCATTTATAATCTGGTTCTTCAAAAAATTTTCAAAAGAATACCAAGAGGTAATTAAAATGAAAATCGAAATTATCGATGTTCCAAAATCATATATCATTTCTTCAATTTCAGATTCGAAACTTAATTTGAATGTAAAAGCAACTGGTTTTCAATTTCTTTACTACTATTTTTTGAATAATTCAATTAAAATAAGTTTTCAAAAAGCGTCTTACAGAAATAACATTGGATTTTTAGAAATAGCTTCCCAATTCAACACACTACAGGATCAATTATTAAGGGACACCCAAATTCTAAGTTTTTTTCCAAGCCAAATAAAAATAACTTACCAACCAGAATTTTCTAAAACTGTACCTGTGATATGTCCAAAATTCAATTTAGATGTTGGTTACTCAATAACAAAAGTTAATTTGAATCCTGATAGTATAAAAGTAACAGGACCAAAAAATCTTTTAGCCAATCTTAATCATATCGATTTAAATTATAAAAATGAATTACCGATAAGGTCAAATTTTATTCGAAAAGTTCCAATATTACAAAAAAGAAAAAACTTAAATTACAATACTACTGAAGTTAGCGTTGAGTTGATTGTTGACCTTTTTTCAGAAAAAAAATTAACTATTCCAATATCTGTTTCCAATTTTCCTAAAGATAAAGTACTAAAATTATTTCCCTCCGAAGTTGAATTAGTATTTTCATCAACAATAAGTAACCTAAAAACTATAAAGTCATCAGATTTTGAAGTTGGGTTTAATTATGATAGCATTGATAAAGGAAATAAAACAGCAGAAATTAAATTATTAAATGCACCACCTATTGCTAATAATATTAGATTGAACAACAAAAATGTTTTTTTTTTAATTAGAAAATAAGATGGCTAAAGTGATTGCTTTAACAGGAGGTATAGGAAGTGGAAAAACCTATGTTGCGTCTATTTTTTGGAAGTTAGGTGGAATACCATGCTTCTACTCAGATTTTGAGGCAAAAAAAATTATGAATCGTGATAATCTGGTCAAGAATGAAATTATATCACTATTGGGTCCTAAGTCCTATGTTAATAATAAGCTAAATTCAGAATTTTTAAGAAGTGAAATTTTTAATTCTCTAATTAAATTAAAAAAAATAAATGAGTTAGTTCACAATCAAGTTAAAATTAATTTTAAAAAATGGGTTGAACTCCAAAGTTCAAAATATGTGCTAAAAGAAACCGCCATTTTATTCGAACACAATTATGATATAGATGTAGATTTATCTGTATTAGTAATAGCTCCACTAAAAATTAGGATAGAGAGAATTATTAAACGAGATAATATTTCAAAAAATAAAATTGAGAAAATAATTTCAAATCAATGGGATGATAAAAAAAAACTACACCATAGTGATTATTTTATTGAAAATCTAAATAAATCAAATACTGTAAAAAAAGTTGAGACCCTTATAAAAGTCTTTTCGATTATTTGAATTAGAACTGTATCATTAACATTGTTTTAGCAAAAAAAATTCAATATTATTATGAACTTTACATTTTAAAATTTAAATGAAAAAGAGCTATTTCTTTTTTTTAGTCTGTTTTATGATTTTATGCGTAACTGGAATAATTCTAGTACAATGGTATTTTATAAATACTACTATTCAAAATAGAAATCAAGAATTTTCACTTGCAGTCAAACAATCATTAAATTCAGTTGCGAGTGATGTCCAAGAAAATGAATTAAGGCACTACATCCAAACTTTTGAAAAATTGAAGGATTCTATTGGAAAACCTGATAGTGTACAACTAAGAAATTTTTTTCTTTTTTACGATAGTGATGATGAGTCAAATCTATCTTCTTTATTCACATTTGGGCTTGTTGAAGAAAAATTTAATATAGCCATTCCTAACGATGAAATAGGAGAAATTGAAGTTTCTAATGTAAATGACATAAAAGGATTTGAAACAACTAGAATCTTTAAGCAAGCATTCGATAGAGAAAACCAAAGAAAGATCTCAAGTGCAACCTTTCAAAAAATGGAAAGAATAAGTGCCATCGATCAAGCTACTTATTCATCGATATTCTCAAAAATGGCAAATTCTTTTCCCATTCATAAAAGAATTAATTCATTTGAAATAGCTTCATTACTCCAAAGAGAGTTCAATTCTAGAAATATTCAAACTGAATTTGAATTTGGTGTTTTTAGTAATGGGCTAGCAACTAAAATAATTTCAAAAAATTATGAAGGTTCTCTATCTGGTCATAAATACTCAATTCCAATCTTTGTTGATGAGCAAGGAAGTAGTTTATATAATTTGGTAGTAACTTTCCCAAAAAAAGAAAAATACCTTATTTCCTCAGTGATAGGGGTCGCTAGTTTATCTTTTATTTTAACTATTCTAATCATTCTTCTTTGTGCTATTTCTTTGTTTCAAATTCTAAAACAGAAAAAAATATCTGAAATTAAATCAGATTTTATAAATAACATGTCACATGAATTTAAAACACCAATCGCTACTATAAATTTGGCAATTGATGCTATTGAAAGTCAGCTAGAAATTAAGGATAGCAAAAAAAAACACCAATATCTTAAAATAATGCGTGAAGAAAATAAAAGAATGCACGACCAAGTAGAGACAATATTGACGATTTCTCAACTTGATAAAAGTAATACATTGATTGATAAAACAGATATTGACCTTCACAAAATAATTAAGGATTCCCTTGGCCACATTGCTCTATTGGTACAAAATAAAAGAGTTGAAATTAAGACTTCATTTAAATCAAAAAAAACAAAAATTTTTGGTAATAGAAATCATTTAGTTAATGTTTTTACGAATATTTTGGACAATGCAATTAAATATTCAAAAGAAAATCCTATTATTAAAATAGAAACATTAAATGATGATAAAAGCACATATGTAGAGATTGAGGATAAAGGAATAGGAATGAATGATGATACCCTAAAAATGATTTTTGAAAAATTTTTTAGAGAACAAAATGGGGATGTTCATAATATTAAAGGCCATGGTCTAGGTTTAGCTTATGTCAAGAAAATAGTTTCTCTTCATAATGGCAAAATATCGGTCGAGAGTACAGAAGGGCAGGGGACTAAATTTAAAATCCAATTTCCTCTATTTATTTAATTAATAGTAATAAGTATGAACAAGAAAAATATTTTATTAGTTGAAGATGACCCTAATTTTGGAAGTATATTAAAAGAATACTTAAAAATCAATGGTTATCAAGTCACCCTAGCGAAGAATGGAATTGAAGGTTTTGAAAAATTTAAAAAAGAAAAATTTTCATTATGTCTACTTGACGTCATGATGCCCTACAAAGACGGTTTTACGCTTGCAAAAGAGATTAGAGAGGTTGATGACTTAGTTCCACTAATTTTCTTGACTGCGAAAACTCTAAAAGAGGATGTTTTAAAAGGTTTTAAATTGGGAGCAGATGATTATTTAACGAAACCATTTGATTCTGAGGTTTTACTTGCTAAAATTAAATCTATTTTAGGAAGAAGAATGATAAAAGAAGTTACTGATACAGTTGAAACCCAATTTCAAATTGGTAATTTTAGTCTTAATACAAAACTTAGATTGTTGAATTACTTGGATCAAAAACCAATTAAATTATCTCCAAAGGAAAACCAACTTCTTAGACTTTTAGCTATTCATATTAATGACCTACTCCCGAGGGATCAAGCCCTAAGTAAAATATGGAGAGATGATAACTATTTTACATCTAGATCAATGGATGTTTACATTGCCAAACTCAGAAAATATTTAAAAAAAGATGATAGGGTTGAAATTTTAAATATTCATGGAAAGGGTTTTCGTATGGTGGTAAACTAATAATTTACTTTCTTGGGTGAAATTTATTTAGAGTTTTAGACAAATGTTTGGTATCTAAGTGAGTATATACTTCTGTTGTGGTTATATTTTCATGCCCCATCATAATTTGTATTGATCTCAAATCAGCGCCATTTTCGAGTAAATGAGTGGCGAATGAATGTCTAAAAGTATGTGGGCTTACAGTTTTTTTAATATTTGATTTATTTTGTGCTTCTTTAACTATATTAAAAATCGTTGCCCTAGTGAGTTTTTTTCCATTTCTATTCAAAAAAACTATGTCATTCGAGTTTTTTTTAACTTTTTTCAATATTCTATAATTATTAACATAGTTGCTAACTTTTGACTCGCAAATTGAGCCCAATGGCACCAATCTTTGTTTATTCCCTTTCCCTTGAATTAAAAGCAGTTTATCATCATAATGAATATCTGAGAGTTTTAAATTAATCAATTCACTTACTCTTAATCCGCTTCCATAAAGAGTTTCTAAAATAGCTGAATTTCTAATACCATGATTATTATTTAGTTCAGAATTCTTTATCAATAGTTTAATTTCTTCAATTGATAATACATCTGGCAGTTTAGTTAAAATTTTTGGTGATTCAATTAACTCCATTGGTGATGTGTTGTTATACCCTTCAAATACTAAATAATTAAAAAAACTTTTTAGGGATGACAGGTGTCTTGATTGTGATCTTGAATTTATATTTTTTGAAATTTCGTAAATAAATTCCTGCATAAATTGTTTATCACATTGTTTTAAGCTCAATTTACTGTTGTATTTGTTAATATAGCTTAAGAGATTTTTAATATCATATGAGTAACTTTTAATAGAGTTTTCAGAAAGGCCTCTCTCAATTTTTAAATAAATTAGATAGTCTTTTAATAAGTTTTCCCAAGTCCTCATAAATTAAATTTCATTCCAGTTCTTGCTATATTATATCCTCTTTCAATTATTTCTTTAGTTAATTTATTATTTGGTTTATGCAAAGGATTTGTGTGATTTAAATGAATAAAATAAACTTTTTTTTTGTGCTTTTTCTTGAGATTTTTAAATCTTTCAATAGTTTCAACCACAAATGGATGAGGAATTTCATCCATATTTCTGTGTGGTATTTCGTTGCCATTATAAAAAGTACCGTCAACAAATGCATAATCTACATTCCGTATAAAATCCTCTATTTTTTTATCCCATTTTTCCCATTTATCAATATCTGGAAGGAATAAAGCAGATTTCACTTTACCTTTAATCAAATAACCTACCGTTTCTGAAAATTCGTCTCTATGAGGTACAATTATTGGTTTTATGGATATATGTTTGCTTAGAGTCTGAATAGAATCATTTTTCAATTTATTTATTTTAATATTTTCATCCTGAATTAATTGCGACCAAGGACCGTTATTTTTTAAAAAAAGTGACATTTTGGGCATGCTGTAAACATTAATTTTTTCTGCTCCTAAAGATTCTTTCCCAAAAAATAAAAGACCAGCGTAATGTCCAATATGAGCATGCGTGATAGCAATTCCCCCTAAGTTTGCCTCTGAGGCTAAAGACTTTAGCATTTGATATTGCTTACGAATATCTGGTGAAGCATCAATCAAAAAAAATCTATTTTCAATATTATCAATTAATCCAATGGAAGTCACACTTTCAAATATTTTATTTTCCCATAGTGATTTACAACAAGATTTATCACATCCTATTTGTGGTGAACCACCATCTTGAGCAATACCTAAAATTACTAAACTTGATGAATTATTTTGAGCCTGTATTTTGTAGCATGTAAACAAAAAAAATATTAAAAGAATTTTTTTAGAAAACATTTAATAAAAAGTATTTAGTTGTTAAAAATATAATTTATGAATCATTTTAGGTAATTTTATAATATGAATATTAGCATAATAAATGGTCCAAATTTAAATCTATTAGGAGTTAGAGAAACAAATATTTATGGTTTTTCTAATTTTAAGGACTATCTAAAAACCTTAAAAGACAAATTTCCTAAAATTAATTTTGAGTATTTTCAATCAAATGTTGAAGGTGAAATAATAGATAGGTTACATCAAGTAGGCTTTGAATCTGACGGTATAATTTTAAATGCTGCAGCATATACTCATACATCCGTTGGAATAGGTGATGCAGTTAAAGCAATAAAAACGAAAGTTATTGAAGTACATATTTCAAATACTTTCTCAAGAGAAGATTTCAGACATACTTCCTTTATTACTCCGCATGCAAAAGGTCTTATAACTGGTTTTGGACTTGATTCTTATTGTTTAGCTGTAAGTAGTTTTGTTATTAATAATTATAAATGAATTGTTTCATCGTAAGCATTTGCAACAGCCTCCATTATCGCTTCGCTCATTGTTGGATGTGGGTGAACTGTTTTAAGAATTTCGTGTCCTGTTGTTTCTAATTTTCTTCCTATAACAGCCTCTGTAATCATCTCTGTTACTCCGTTACCAATCATATGACATCCTAGCCATTCACCATATTTTGCATCGAATATTACTTTTACAAATCCATCGGAAGAACCACTAGCTTTCGCTTTGCCTGAAGCGGAAAATGGAAATTTACCAACCTTTATTTCAAAACCTTCATCAATTGCCTGTCTCTCAGTAAATCCAACAGAGGCAATTTCGGGATGACAATAGGTACAACCTGGAATATTATTGTAATTAATTGCTTCAACGTGCATACCAGAAATTTTTTCAACGCAAAGTATACCCTCTGCAGAAGCTACATGAGCAAGGGCTTGTCCTTTGGTTATGTCTCCAATTGCATAATAACCAGGAATGTTTGTTTCATAAAAATCATTTACTAAAATTTTGTCATTATCTATTGCTACTCCAACTTCTTCCAATCCCAAATTTTCAATGTTACTTTTAACACCAATTGCAGATAGGACTACTTCTGAATCTAATTCAACTTCCTTTTCTCCATTTTTTATGTTTAATATTGGACTTTTACCTGAGTTGTCTATTCCAATTACCTCTGAGTTTGTCATTATATTGATTCCAATTTTTTTGAATGATTTCTCTAGTTGATAGGATACATCTTCATCTTCTAATGGAGCTATTCTATCTTGAAATTCAATTAGAGTAACATCAGTTCCCATTGTATTGTAAAAGTATGCAAATTCAATTCCTATTGCTCCGGAGCCTATGATGCTTAATTTTTTTGGTTGTTTTTTTAATGTCATGGCTTCACGATAACCGATTATTTTTTCTCCATCTATAGGTATTGATTTTATATCCCTAGATCTGGCGCCAGTAGCAATTATTATATGTTTACCCTCAATTTCTTTCTCTTGATTACTACTAATAATTTTTACTCTCTTACTTTTTCCAATTAAGCCCTCTCCTATATAGACATCTATTTTGTTTTTTTTCATAAGAAAGTCTACTCCTTTGTTCATATTTTGAGCAACATCTCGACTTCTGTTAATAACAGCATCAAAGTCTTTTTCGTAGTTTTTAACATTTATTCCATAATCTTTTGCGTGTTTTATATATTCAAATACTTGAGCTGATTTCAGAAGCGCTTTAGTTGGAATACAACCCCAATTTAAGCATATTCCACCTAAACTTTCTTTTTCAATGATTGCTGTTTTCAATCCAAGCTGTGATGCCCTAATTGCAGAAACATAACCGCCTGGACCACTTCCAATTATAATTACATCGTATTTATCCATTGTATTTTTTTTCAAATTTACGAAATCGTTTATTCATTTTTCTTTGGAATAAAATCTATACTAGCAGAATTTACACAATATCTTTGTTTTGTTTTAGTTGGGCCATCGTTAAATACATGCCCTTGGTGTCCTTCACATTTTGAGCACAAAATTTCAATTCTTAATACCCCAATTTTATAGTCTTTTTTGTATTCTATTGAATTTTCGATGCACTCATCAAATGAAGGCCATCCACATCCACTATCAAATTTAGAATTTGATTTATATAATGGATTACCACAACCTTTGCAAACATAAACCCCATCTTCAAAATGATTATTATATTTTCCTGTGTAAGGTAATTCTGTACCACCCTGTCTTAAAATATCAAATTCCTTTTTTGAGAGTTTTTTTTCCCAATATCCATCAGTTTTATTTTCTTTTCTAGAATTCAATTAATTTTCAATAAAAATTAATGCTGCTCCGTTAATACAGTGTCTTTTACCAGTGGTTTCTCTCGGACCGTCGTTAAACATATGACCTAAATGACCACCACAATTTGAACATTTTAGCTCGGTTCTTGGATATCCAATTTTATAATCTTCACCATATTCAATGTTATTTTTAATTTCTTTGTCGAAAGAAGGCCAACCAGAACCAGAGTCATATTTGTTTTCTGAGTTGTAAAGTGGGTTTTTACATCCCCTACAGGCATAGTAACCAGATTTTTCATTAAAGTTAAGTCTGCTTGAAAAAGCGGGCTCAGTATAAGACTTTCTTAGAACATTATAAGACAACTGGGGTAAAATATTTTTCCACTCTGAATCTGACATAGTAACATTATATTTTTTATGTTCAATTTTATCCTGGCAGGACAAAAAGAATGGAAAAATAGCTAAAAAAAGATATAAAATTTTCATATTCAAATTTACTTTTTTGTTATCTAAAATAGATATTTAACACATAAGAACATCACAACATATCATAATTTAAAGCTATTTTAAAAAAACTTCGTAATTTTAAAATATGCTTTCAAAAAAAAAACCTAAGAAAGGTACTAAAAAACTTATTAACGCTTGGGCTTTTTATGATTGGGCTAATTCAGTCTATTCACTGGTAATAACTACTGCAATTTTTCCTCTTTATTACGCAGCTTTATTTGTGGAAAACAATAAAATTTTATTTATGGGCTATCAAATTAAAAATACAGCTATGATAAGTTTTCTGACAGCATTTGCGTTTGTAATTATTTCACTTATTTCACCGATTTTAGCTGGTATTGCAGATTTTTTAGGAAATAAAAAACGTTTTATGCAACTTTTTGTTTTTTTAGGTTCTTTTTCTTGTATTGGACTATTTTGGTTTAATCTTGATAACATTTATACTGGACTTTTTCTCTATTTTTTAGCATTAATTGGATTCTGGGCCAGTTTAATTTTCTATAATTCTTACCTACCAGATGTAGCTTATCCTGAACAACAAGACAGGGCAAGTGCTAAAGGTTACTCATTAGGCTATATTGGAAGCGTAATTTTACTTTTGTTCAACTTATCACTAATTATGCAACCTGACTTTTACGGTATTTCAGGAAATCCAGATCAAGCAAGACTCTATGCAATGAAAATATCATTTGTATGTGTTGGTTTGTGGTGGTTATTATTTAGTCAAATATCTTTTTTCTACTTGCCTATAGGTGAAAAGAAATCTGTTGAGAAAAAAAATATTATTTTTCATGGATATAGGGAGCTTAGAAGTGTATACGATTTAATAAAAATAGACTTTTCGTTAAAACGTTTTTTATTAGCATTTTTTGTTTATTCTCTGGCACTTCAAACAATTATGCTTGTTGCTGCTTATTTTGGAGAAGAGGAAATAATTTGGTCTTCAGATCAAGAAAAAACAATAGGACTAATTGTTAGTATCTTACTAATACAGCTAATAGCCATTTTTGGTGCAATAATTGCAGCAAGAGCATCTTTAAAATATGGAAATATACCTACTTTATTTGTAGCTAATATCCTTTGGGGGCTTATCTGTATATACGCCTATTATATACAAACACCTTTTCAGTTTTATTTGGTTGCTGGATTAGTTGGAATGGTTATGGGTGGATTGCAATCAACTTCTAGAGCCACCTATTCTAAGTATTTGCCTAATACAAAAGATACTGCCTCTTACTTTAGTTTTTATGGAGTCACTGAAAAAATAGCTGTTGTTTTTGGTATGACACTTTTCGGAATGGTTGATCAAATCACTGGAAGTATGAGATCATCAGTAATATTCTTTATGCTATTTTTTTTAATTGGCGGTTTCTTAATTTTGAGTATTAATAAAAAAAAGGGGAAATTTAATAATAAACAAATGGCATAGATATTGGACATAAATATAATAGAATGATAATGTACCTTAAAAATATATAATCAGTACTATTTATTTTTCTTTTAATGACATTATGTCATTTACTTGTTATGACAAAATCAATTTTTTCAGATAGTAACGATTTTTCTTTAGACAGTGTTGGTTCTGAAGCTGAACTAATACCTCTTATGACATCTGAAGATGAGGAGGCACTTGAAAAAGAAGAATTACCTGAAGTTGTTTCTTTACTTCCAATAAAAAATACTGTTTTATTTCCAGGTGTTGTTATTCCAATTACAGTTGGTAGGGATAAATCCATACAATTAATTAAGGATGCAAACAAATCCAAAAATCCAATTGGTGTTGTGGCTCAAAAAGATAAGAAAGTAGAAGATCCTGCAATTAATGACCTTTATCAAATGGGAACGGTAGCTCAAATTCTTAGAGTTTTAAAAATGCCGGATGGGAGTACAACAATTATAATTCAAGGCAAAAAAAGATTTAAGATTGATAATTTGGTTTCTAACCTTCCTTATCTGAAGGTTAAAATAAGTTCTATTTTAGAAAACAAAAAACAAAAGAAGGAGTCAGAATTTAAACTAACTGTTGAATCCATTAAAGAAACAGCAATTAAGATAATTAACGAAAATCAAAACATTCCAAGTGAAGCTTCATTTGCAATTAAAAATATTCAAAGTGATTCATTTTTGATAAATTTTGTTTCTTCAAATATGAATCTTACTGTAAATGACAAACAAAAAATTCTAAGTTCAAAAAATATTAGTGAAAGGGCTCTGTTGTGTTTAAAATATATCAATTTAGAATACCAAGAGCTGGAATTGAAAAATGATATTCAATCTAGAGTAAGGAACGATTTAGACCAACAACAAAGGGAATACTATCTTCACCAGCAGATGAAAACGATTCAAGAGGAACTCGGTGGACATACACAAGAAGAGGAAATTGAAGAATTAAGAAAAAGAGCTTCTAAAAAACTATGGAGTGATAAAGTTCAAAGTACATTTGAAAAAGAAATTTCTAAACTTCAAAGAATGAATCCCCAAGTTGCTGAATTTTCTGTACAAAGAAACTATATTGATTTACTACTTGATCTTCCATGGAATCACTTTTCGACCGACAACTTTGATCTTAAAAGATCAGAGAAAGTTTTAAACAGGGATCATTTTGGTTTAGATGAGGTAAAAAAGAGAATAATAGAATATCTAGCTGTTCTAAAGCTAAGAAATGACATGAAATCACCAATTATTTGTCTTCATGGTCCACCTGGAGTAGGTAAAACATCATTGGGTAAATCTATCGCAGAAGCAATTGGAAGAGAATATGTGAGGGTCTCACTTGGAGGTCTGAAAGATGAATCTGAGATTAGAGGTCATCGTAAAACATACATAGGAGCTATGCCTGGTAGAATTATTCAAAATATAAAAAAAACTGGAACTTCAAACCCTGTTTTTGTTTTAGATGAAATTGATAAAGTTGGTTTTGGTTCTCAAGGAGATCCCTCTTCCGCACTTCTTGAAGTTTTAGATCCAGAGCAAAATAGTGATTTTTATGATAATTTCCTTGAGTTGGGTTATGACTTATCAAAGGTCATGTTCATTGCAACAGCCAATAATATATTATCTATAAATCCGGCACTTAGAGATAGAATGGAATTTATTAACATAAGTGGTTACACTCTTGAAGAAAAAACAATAATTGCAAAAAAATATTTAGTTCCTAAACAATTAAAAGAACATGGTTTAAATAAAAAAGATTTCATCCTTTCTAAACCAATTATAGAGGTTATAATTGACAAGTATACCAGAGAATCAGGTGTAAGAGGTTTAGAAAAGCAAATTGCTAAATCAGTAAGATATGCTGCTAAATCAGTTGCAATGGATGAAAAATACTCTTTAAATCCCTCCAAGGTAAAAATTAAAGAGATCCTTGGCCCTCAATTAATTAATAGAGAAGTTTTCAAAAATAATAATAAAGCAGGAGTTGTTGTTGGGCTTGCTTGGACTTCTGCAGGTGGAGAAATTCTTTTTATTGAATCGGCCTTATCATCTGGTAAAGGTCAACTTTCAATCACAGGCAATCTTGGAAAAATAATGAAAGAATCAGCAACCATTGCTCTTGAATATATAAAGTCAAATGCAGATTTATTTGATTTAAGTAAAATAGAATTTGATAAATACAATGTTCATATCCACATTCCTGAGGGTGCTACTCCAAAAGATGGGCCAAGCGCGGGTATAACAATGTTAACTTCACTTGTTTCTCTTTTCAGTCAAAAAAAAGTAAAAAAGTATTTGTCTATGACCGGTGAGATTACATTGAGAGGCAAGGTCCTTCCGGTTGGCGGAATAAAGGAAAAAATTCTTGCTGCTAAAAGATCAAAGATTAAAGAGATTATTCTTAGTGAAGAAAATAAAAAGGATGTTGAATTAATCCCAAAGAATTATCTACAAAATTTAAATTTACACTACGTTAGCGAAATGAGAGATGTTATTAAATTGTCTGTTACAGATGAAACTGTTTCAAATCCAAAAAACATTTAATTTTTTGATTTACAGTGATTTTTTTATGATATAATTTAAATTTAAAATGAAAGGATTTTATTGTCTATGCCTAGAAATATAATTTCAGTTGATGGATTTTCATCAACAGGTAAAAGCACACTCGCAAGTAAACTTGCTGAACACTACAATTTCTATTATTTAAATTCTGGATTAATGTATAGAATTATTAGCTATTTTGCGTTAAATAATGGATGTGTAATAAAAGATAAAATCAATGAATCTAAATTGATAAATAAAATTAATAATTTAAATTTCGATTGGGTGATTGATAAAAACGGAAATAATTCCTTGTCATTTGATGGGAAAACTTTTGGTGAAAAGATGTATAGTTTTGAGATATCCAATATTGTTAGTTCTGTTGCAAAACTGGAGTCAGTTAGAAAATTTTTATTTACTCAGCAAAAAAATCTTGCACTACAAAAATCAATTGTTGTTGAAGGAAGAGATATTGGGACTGTTGTATTTCCCGATGCTAAGGTGAAATTTTTTTTAAGAGCAGATTTAGATATAAGAACCAGGAGGAGAAACACGCAAATAGAGGAAAATAATATCTCATTTGACACAAAGAAAGTAGAGGACAATCTAATTAAGAGGGATAAAACAGATTCTGAAAGAAAAATAGCACCACTTAAAAAACCTAATGATGCCTTTGAAATTGATACTTCCAAAAAATCAGAGCTAGAAGTATTTAATATTGCTAAAAATTATATAGACTCAAATCTTGAATTTTAGAATTTATCCTTTTAAAGATTTTTTATTGAAAGTAAAGATGATTCAAAATCATTAAAAATTTGTTCTATTGGAATTAAATTAGGAATTATGTTTGCCTTTTCCATTAAGTCCTTTGGCTGATCATTAAGCCCAACGAGAAGTACTCTTTTATCTTTTGAAATTAGATCATTAATTATAGATTCTAGTGCATACAACCCAGATTGATCAATGTAAGGCACCTTTTTGAGTCTAATAATTAAGATTGATACTGTTGATGGAATTTGTTTAGCCGTTTGATTAAAATTAGAGCTACTCCCAAAGAAAAGAGGTCCTTCAATATCTTTTATAAAAATCTCTTCCTTTAGATTTGAAGGAAGTTTGAATTCACCTTTTTTTATAGGAAAAATGTTAAAGCTTTCACTTGTTAAATCACCGACTTTTTTCATAAAAATAAGGGAAGCTATTACTAAACCTATACCAACAGCGTATACCAAGTTCCAAACTGACGAGAGAACTAACACGATTATTAGTATAAAAACCTCAGGCCTTGGCATATAAGGAATGGCCTTTAGCCCTTTATAATCCATAACGCCTATTCCTACGGTTATTAAAATACCTGCAAGCACCGCAGCAGGAATTTTAGAAGCAATAGGACCTACTGCCAAGAGAATAAAAAGAAGTAAAAGTCCGGCGATCATTCCGGATAGTCTTGTTTTCCCCCCTGAATTTATATTTACTACTGTCCTAATGGTAGCTCCTGCACCAGGAATACCTCCAAAGAGAGCTCCAATTGAATTACCAATTCCTTGACCAATAAGCTCTTTATTGGGTTTATGAATAGTTTTAGTCATATTATCAGCTACAATAGAGGTTAGAAGTGAATCAATTGCCCCTAAAAGTGCGAGAGTAATTGCAGTAAAAATATATTTTGCAACTAGTGTGATATCTAGGACATTAAATACACCATACTGTATTTCTGGAAGCCCTGAGGGTATGGCTGATATTGGCCTATAATTAATTCCAAATCCGTACGCAACTCCAGACACTACAAATAAAGCCACAAGAGTACTGGGGACAGCGGTTGTTATTCTTTTAAATCCATAAATAATAGCTATTGTAAAAAGAGCTAATAAGAGT
>CENJ01050673.1_pt1 | contig 16922 bp, 18 predicted proteins | sample 356161 | NCBI WGS metagenome assembly CENJ01 (sample SAMEA2619531, study PRJEB7988) | marine metagenome | biome: marine biome (ENVO:00000447); feature: surface water layer (ENVO:00002042); material: "saline water (ENVO:00002010), including plankton (ENVO:xxxxxxxx)" | depth 5 m
TATAAAGTATTGCCAAATACATATAAGTAGGTTTCAATGTAATCACTATCAGTAGAATGAAATTTTTTTATATCGAGAAGGGCTTCAATTTGAGATTGAGCAAATAAAGAACAAAAAACCAATATATTGAAAAGAAAAGTTTTCATTACTACAAATTTAAACTTTAATAAGTTAATATTTATAAAAAGTTATTTTATCATTTAGAATTATAAATTTTATATATAAATTGAAAAGGTGAAATATAGTTTATTAATCTTTTGTTTTTTTCCCTTAATAAATGGAATATCTCAAAGCCATGACATAGAGAAAAAAGACTCTTTATTGTTTGGACATTATCTTCCAGATTTAGAAGTTACAGTTTCCAACGCAGATTTTGTAAAAAAATGGAATAGAACTAAATTTTATGTGAAAAGTGTATATGACTATGCTAAAATTGCTTCTGCTATGTTGACTTCTTATGAAGATACATTATCTAAATTAGATGGTCGGTATGCTAAAAAGAAATATCTATCAAAATGTAATAAAACTTTAAAAAAAGAATTTGGTAATGAAATTAAAGAAATGTCAATCAATAGAGGTATTTATTTAATGAAATTAATATATAGAAATACAGGATTAACCGCATATGATATTATTCAAAAATATAGAGGAGGTGGTACAGCCTTTTGGTTTCAAACACTATGTTTAATAAGTGGTCAAGATTTAAAAAGAGGGTATAAGCCTAAAGATGAAGACATTTTAATTGAAAGAGCCGTTAGTTTAATTGATTCTGGTAAAATGATTTATTACAAAAGAGTTCCACTCACTGATGAAGCAAGAAAGGCTCTTAAAAAGGCTAAAAAAGAGAAAAAGAAAAAAGCAAGAAAAAATACTAGAAGTTAATAATCGTGTTTTCTTTTATTTAGAAGTAATTTTTTGTTTCTATAAAAAGTTTCTGTTGTATTGGTTTTGTTAACCTGTAGATTTTCCAATTCAGGTTGACCTGCATTGATCCATGCTGTATACCAAAAAGAACCAACAGCTTTTATAGATGCTTTCATTCTTCTTTCCTGCATTCCATTGAGTCTTTTTGAATATTCATTGCTAAAGTCTCTACTGTATACTTTCATGGTTACTTGTCCTCTTTTCTCAAAAGAAAATTTTCTATCATCTGGCCATTCAATCGACAAATCTCTTTCAAATTTCAACACAGAGTCTACAGCAAAGTAGCTCTCTTCAATAAAGCCCCATGTATGAGAGAGTGGTTTTTCAATGTAGATTGCTTTTCCAGTAATTAAATCATATTCATCAAAAAAAAGTTCTGGAACTCTTGACTCCCAAAATCCATGTATGCCCTTTTGATTAGTAAACTGTCCATTATAATTTTCGGTAGCATGAAGTGGAACATGTGCATCTGAAATATAATGACCAATTTCTGCAGAATATCTTAAAATTTTACTTAAGTTTTTTTCTTTAAAAGCATTGGTAAGTTTATATAACATTATCTGAATATTCCAGGGAGAAATCCCATATGCTTTTATAGTATCCTCAGTAAATTTTTCAATTGCGTCGTTCCATCTTCTAGGCATAACATTAAATGGGTTTTCCCCTTTTTTTATGTAATGATCTATGTCTATAAAATGCTTTTCTGCTTCTCCGATTACTGCATATCTTCTCTTATCAGGGTCAATAGCATGTTCAGTGACATAGTCAATATTTTGTTTGTAAAATTGAAATAAAGAAGATTCTGGAATAGTGAAAACAGCAACTCTGTTAATTTTCTTATGTCCAAAAAATCCCCAGCCACAATGAAAGGTTGATGGTGAAAAAAAAACTAAAAAAATTACAATATATCTTCCCATCATAAATCTTAGCTTCTAACTTTTATAGACCAGGTGAATTTAAACTTACAAATAGTTTCATTATTTTCATTAAGTCCAGTGGAAAAAGCTTCAATAATTTCAGGCTTTTTAGATTGAATAGCGGTTTTGATCTTTTCTTTGATTATTAAGCCATCATGACAAATAAATTTTGTTATTCCTGTGGCTTTTTTAAAAAATTCACCTTCACTTTTTAATGGAAGAGTAGATATAGAGGGCTGATGTTTATAGGTGTATTGCAGAATCAAAGCTGCAGTATTCATTTCTGCTCCCATTCCTAATACAGCCCAAAAAGTTGATTTGAATGGATTTTTATTAATCCACTTAAAGGGAATAGTTACTTCGCATTGGTTTTCTTCTAGCTTCTTTATTTTCATTCCGCTTAAGAAACCCATTGGTAGATTAAGTAATAAATAAGTTCTAAAAAAAAATGACTTCACAGCAAGTTCTCTAATTTTTGAAGATGGGCTGTTACTCATGTGATAGTCTTTAAAAATTAAATTTATTCTTTGGCATTAAGATACTGACTTCTCCATTCTGGTTTTTGAAAATCAGATAATAAATGAAATAGGTTTTCACCATAAAAAAAGTCATTAATATAGGTTATTCCATATTTTTGGAGTATTTGAATTTGTGGCCAACTTGGTCTAAATTTGTGCTGACCAAAACCATTAACTAGCATATTTTCTGTGGGAGTGCAATCAGGTGGGCAATAAGGGTTTCGATTGTATCTAAGTGCCCATAAATCAAACAATTTTAAGTCGGGTTTTTTTAAACATTCAAGGGAATCAAATTTATATAAGCAGTCTTTTATATTAAATCTTTTAAATAGATTTTCTCCTTTTGTATTTGCTTTAGAAGGTTGCTTGCCCATACCAATTAAAATAAATTCTCTTCCAGTAATAAATCTCGTCTTTACAATTCTCCCGCCCGATTCAGTGATTATTGCATAATTTACGTATTGAGAATTACAGTTTGGATTAATGGATATAGCAAGATGTTGATTTATATTAACAATAGGTTTAATTGAAAATGCATTAACCTCTGAGTAAAAATAACTTATAGTAAATAATATAGAAATAATAATTCTATTCATTTATCAATTATTTGTCGAAATTTAATTGTAAAATTAGGGATTTTATTCGAATCTATGAAGCACAGTTGAGGTTTGACAGTAGTCTAAAGGAATATCATGTTTCTGAAAATCTATCAATTGATCAGAACATTCTAAGAGTGAAACGCCAATTTTAATACAGTTCTTATTTAGAGAAAAAAGAATCTTGTCATAAATTCCTTTTCCATATCCAATTCTATTGCCCCTAATATCAAAAATTAACAAAGGAATTATTATTATATCAATTTTCTTGTAATGATCTTTTTGATTATTCTCAGGAAAAGGGATTTTATATATTCCTTTTTTAAATGAAGTTAATGGTGAAAAACTAACACACTCCCATTTTTTTAAATTATTGCAATATACGGAAGTGAATAGACTCTTTTTATTTTTCAACCTATTATGTATTTTCCAAGTGTCGACTTCCTTATTATCATCAATAGGATAAAATAAATGAGTTTTTTGGTGGTCGAAATTGAAATTTTGAAATAGTTGCTCAGTAATTTTTTGAGATCTTAAATCAACAATTTCATTGTTGAGCTTAATTCTTTTAAGAAAAGCATTTTTCCTTAGTTGATTTTTATTTCCATTTGATATTGCAGCCAATTGATGGTTTTTGATCGAAATCTATTTTTTTATTTTTGAGAATATAATCTAAAACTAATCTCAAATCTTTGCCATTTACAGGTTTATCATTTCCAGGTCTAGAGTCATCTAGTTGACCTCTGTACATACATTCTAATTTATGATTAAATACGCTAAAATCAGGTGTGCAAGCAGCGTCATAACTTTTAGCTACCATTTGAGTTTCATCGTATAAATAAGGAAAAGTAAAATTTTTATCTATTGCAAGTTTTTTCATTTTTTCAGGACTGTCATCTGGATAATTGATAATGTCATTGCTGCTTATGGCTACAAATCCAATGTCTTTTTTTTGATATGTTTTTGCAAGCATTACAATTTCGTCTAAAACATGAATAACAAACGGACAGTGATTACAAATAAACATTACCACTAAACCATTTTTTTGAGCTATTTCGTTTAAGCTTATAAGCTGTTGGTCAATTACATTGGGTAATTTGAAATTGGGAGCTTTAAAACCTAGAGGAATTTGCGTGGTAGGAGTTCTTGCCATTTTGATTAAATTAGTCTTATTAAATATAACAGTAAAATCGTAAAATGATGAAATATTTTTTAAAGATTTATTTAATTTTTCTTTCATTTATTATTTCTGGACAAAAGAACGATTCTCTTCGTTTAAAAGAAATTTATAATTATAATTTGACTAAAAGTAATTGTTATGAGAACTTACGATCTTTATGCAAGGATATTGGCAATAGATTAAGTGGTAGTGTTTCAGCTCAAAAAGCAGTAGAATGGGCAGGAATAATTATGAAAAAAACTAATTTAGATACTGTTTATTTTCAAAAAATCATGGTTCCTCGTTGGGTTAGAGGAGATGTAGAATCCGTATTTTGGAAAAATCAAAATGGTGATATAGAAAAGATTAATTGTACTGCTCTAGGAGGTTCAGTTGGTACAAATGGAACCTTAGAAGGTCAAGTAATTGAAATTAAAAACTGGAGTGAATTAGAAAAATATGGTAAAAAAAATATAAAAGGGAAAATAGTTTTTTTTAATAGAGCAATGAACCCTACCTACATCTCTACGGGAATGGCCTACGGAAGTTGTGTTGATCAACGTCACAACGGTGCTTCTAGAGCAGCAGAGTATGGAGCTATAGCTGTTTTAGTAAGGTCAATGACTTTAAAATTTGATAAAAACCCGCATACAGGCTCTATGTCTTACACAGATTCTTTAAAAAAGATACCTGCGGCAGCTATAAGCACTTTTGATGCTCACAATCTAAGTGAAGCCCTAAAAAATGAAGAGTTTTCTAGTTTATCTATGAACCTATCTTGTAAACAATTATCAGATACCATTTCTTATAATGTAATTGGAGAAATAAGAGGCACTAAATTTCCTAAAGAAATTATTTTAGTTGGAGGCCATTTAGATTCTTGGGATATAGGAGAGGGAGCTCATGATGATGGAGCAGGTGTTGTTCAAAGTTTGCAAGTTTTAGAAACATTTAAAAAATTGAATATTTCACCACAAAGAACCCTGAGATGTGTAATGTATATGAATGAAGAAAATGGAAATAGAGGAGGAAAACATTACGCAAAAATTGTAAGAAAAACAGGTGAAAAACACATATTTGCTCTTGAATCGGATAGAGGAGGTTTTTCGCCAAGAGGATTTAGTATAGATGGAACCAAATTACAATTAGGATATTTACAAAGTTTTAAATCTTTATTCGAACCCTATCAACTTCACTTATTTTCTAAAGGATACAGTGGAGTAGATATTGGTCCATTAAAAGATGGTAAGTTATGTTTGGTAGGATTAGTACCAGATTCTCAAAGATATTTTGATTATCATCACTCTAAAGAAGATATTTTTGAAAATGTCCACAAAAGAGAATTAGAATTAGGCGCATCTGCAATTACTTCCATGGTATATTTAGTAGATAAATATGGATTGCCTAATAATAATTTAATTAAAAAATAAAATTATGATAGATATATTAGCATTTGGAGCTCATCCGGATGATGTTGAGTTAAGTGCAGCAGGAACTTTAATAAAGCATGTCAAAAAAGGATTTTCTGTAGGAATTGTAGATTTAACATTAGGCGAGATGGGAACGAGAGGAACTCCCGAAATCAGAAAAAAAGAAGCGGATGATGCAATGAAGATAATTGGAGCAAAATTTAGAGATAATCTTCACCTCCCAGATGCATTCATAGATATTTCAAAAGAGGCAATTTCTAAAATAGTTCATAAAATTAGACTATACCAGCCAAAAATTATTTTATGTAATGCGATTAAAGATAGACATCCGGACCATAGCGTTGCCTCGAAATTAGTATCCAAATCATGTTTTATTTCTGGATTATCAAAATTTGAAACTTTTGAAAAAAAAATTCCCCAACCTTCGTATCGACCCTTAAACATTTACCATTATATTCAAGATCAATGGATTGATCCTGATTTAATCATTGATATTTCAGATGAGTATAAACAAAAAAATGAAGCCATAATGGCATTTAAAAGTCAGTTTTATAATGCCAATAGTTTAGAACCCTCAACCCCTATCTCTAGCAAAGAATTTTTAGAATCTATAAAATCTAAAGCTATACTATTAGGTAGGTCAATTAATAAAAAATACGGGGAAGGTTTTACTGTTGAACGACCCATAGGTTCTAATAATTTATTTAATTTATCTTAAGTATGAAAAATTTCAACTATTTCTTTATATCATTATTTTTTCTTTCTTGTGCTTCTAGTTCTGAATCGGTTTCTGATGAAACCAAAGCAATAGATAGTTTACAAAAAGAGTTGAATTCAAAAAATGAAGCTCTAATATCTTTAGAATTCGATAAAGTGAATAATGATTCAATTGTAAATCTTTATGCGCTTTATCTTCAAAAAATTAAAGAAAATATAAATGAAATCAATAGGCAAGAACTTTTAATTAAAAAGGCTAAAAATAATTCTGATTTTTTTGAAAAAGACACTAGTGATATTATTGAATCCATTAAAATTTTATCTAAAAAATTACAAGAAAATGAATCTATGATAATGGCATTGAATAATGCAGTAAGTCAGGAAAAAAGTAAAAATTCTCAATTTGCTTCTAAGGTATCAGCATTAAATGAAGAGATAGCAAAAAGCAATAGGGAAGTTTATTTTTTAAGAGAAGAATTAAATAGTTTGAATGCTTCATTTGAATCGGTATTTAATAAATATAAACTCCAAAATCAAACCATAAATAAACTAAATAAAAAACTTAATGAAGTTGCATATGTAGTTGGTTCAAAATTGGAACTTTTAGAAAATGGGATTTTGACTAAAAGCGGTGGAATTATAGGGATTGGTAAGACCAGAAAGCTTAATTCAGATTTGAATACAGATTATTTTACCTATGTTTCTAAATATGATTTGAAAAGTATACAGCTAGGTTACAAGACTGTGAGAATAATCACTTCTCATCCCTCAAATTCTTATAAGTGGTTTAATAAAAATGAAGTCATAGATTCTTTAGTAATACTTAACCAAAAAGATTTTTGGAATAACAGTAAGTTTTTAGTTTTAGAAGTAAAATAACTTACATTAAGGCATTTCTAATTTTCATTGCTTGTTTTAAAATTGGATGAAGTAAATCTAATTTTAACATTGTATGAGGATCACTTTTAGCATTTTCTGGTTGAGGATGAGTTTCAATAAAAAGTCCATCAACCCCATTCGCAACTGCTCCATTCACAATGGAGGAGATTAGTGATGGATCTCCACCGGTTACCCCACTTGTCTGGTTGGGCTTTTGTACTGCATGAGTACAATCCATTAGTACCGGAACACCATGTTTTTTTAATTTAGTGATTGCTGTAGCGTCAACTATTAAATCTTGATAGCCAAAACTATTACCTCTCTCACAAATCCATGCATTTTTATTGCCAGTTGAATGAACTTTGTCAACAGCAAATTTCATTGAATCATGAGACATAAACTGACCTTTTTTTATGTTTACGGGTAATCCAGTTTTTCCTGCAGCTATAAGAAGTTGTGTTTGTCTACATAAAAAAGCAGGAATTTGTATATGATTTACATATTTAGCTACTTTTTCAGCTTCATGACTCTCATGAATATCTGTAATGGTTCCTACATTTAGTTCTTTACCAATTCGCTTAATAATTTCCAAAGCTTTGGTGTTACCAATTCCGGTAAAACTATTTTTTTTAGATCGGTTTGCTTTTTGGTAACTTGCCTTAAAAATATAGTTGATAGAAAGATCTTTACAGATTGATTGAACTTTCCTAGCAATTTCTAACCCAGTAAAGTCATCTTCAATGGCGCAAGGACCAGCAATTAATGTAAATTGATTCATTCTTTAGCTTTTTTTCCTAAATAACCACTATGGTGTCTTTTGGCATAGTCTTCTTTAGAAAATTTAATTTTTTTCATCATACTTACCACAAGAATATCTCCAACAACAGTCATTACTGTGGTAGAAGTAGTAGGAGTAAGCCCTAATGGACAAATTTCTTTTGGATTTCCAGTAAATAAGCACTCATTAGAAACTTTTGCTAGAGGACTATTTTGGTCACCAGTTAGAGAAATTACAGGAATATTGTTGTAAAGATTTTTAGCTAAATCAATAAATTCTAATATTTCCCTAGTTTTTCCCGAGTTGGAAATTAATAATAGTACATCATTTTTTTGTAAAAGACCTAAATCACCATGTTGCGCTTCACTTGGGTGAATAGAAACTGCAGGAGTCCCGGTTGATGACAGTGTAGTAGCGATATTCATACCTATTTGCCCGGCTTTTCCCATTCCACTAACTACTACTTTTCCATTTTTTAAATGAACATTTTGAAAAATAACATCGATTACATTTTCAATAATCCCATTAATAGGAATATTTTTTATGGCCTTTACTTCTTGATCAATATATTTATTTATAATGTCTTTCACTACTCAAAAGTAAGTATTATAGTTGATGTTTTTTCTCATAAATTTTTCTTACCTTCTTTAAATCATCTTCTGTATCTACCGGATGAGATAAATAATTAGTTATACCAACTTTTATTTTTCCTCCGTTTTCAAGCCATCTTAACTGTTCTAGATTTTCTGACCTTTCCAAAAAAGATGGATTCATGCTACAGAATTTTTTTAAACAATCTTTTTGATAACCATAAATGCCAATATGTTGGTAAAATTTACCTTTTAGTTCTGCATTTTCAATTTGATAATTTTTTTGGTAGGGGATAATATTTCTAGAAAAATAAAGTGCATAGTCGTTAACATCTTTTACTAAAAAAACCTTCCCTTTTTTAGGGTAATTTTGACTATTAATTTCTAATGCAACAGTTGCAAAATCAGTCCTTGAATCGTCAAAACATTTGATTAATTTATTTATATGATCTTCATGTAATAATGGTTCATCACCTTGAATATTAATTACATAGTCGTAATCTAATTTGGTTTTATTCGACCAATTATTAACGGCTTCTAAGCATCTGCTAGTACCATTTTGGTGGCTATTTTTAGTTAAAACTACATTTCCTTTAAAACTTTCAACACATTTTAAGATTCTTTTATCGTCTGTAGCTACTATCACATTTTGCAAAGATTGGCACGCTTTTTCGTAGACATGTTGAATCATTGATTTTTCACCAATTAATTTTAATGGTTTCCCCGGTAGTCTAAAAGAATTATATCTGGCAGGAATAACACCCAAAATTTTAGATGTATTATTTTTCATTTTTCTAAATATATAAACAGTTGAAAGAAAACAGGTTATTTTACGTATTATTATAAATAGGTTACATTATTTAGGATGTTTTAATATATTTATTTAGTGTCAAGCAAAAAAATAAAAGAATATATCAACTCCAACAGGAGAGATTTTTCAAATAAACCATTCAACAAAGAAATGGCTCACGATGATCCTATTAAACAATACGAAAGGTGGTTTGAAGAAGCTCTAGAAAGTAAAATATTAGACCCTTATGCAGCTTGTCTATCAACTGTTGACTTTGAAGGTAGACCCTCTTCAAGAATATTATACATAAGAGATATTTCTAAAAATGGATTTATTTTTTACACTAATTTTAATTCTAAGAAAGGGAATGATTTAAATAAAAATAAATATGGGTCATTAAATGTTTTTTGGCCTGATTTAGAAAGACAAATTAGAATTCAAGGTGTAATAGAAAAGGTTAACAATTCAACTTCTGATAAATATTTTAATGCTAGGCCAAGATCTAGTCAAATAGGTGCATGGGCGTCCAACCAAAGTGAAAATCTTCACAACAGAGCTGAATTAGAAGCGAAAATTGAATTTTTTAAAAAAAAATTCAAAAATATTGAAGTCCCTAGACCTCCACACTGGGGTGGGTATTGTTTAGTTCCATTTTTAATGGAGTTTTGGCAAGGTAGACCAAGTAGATTACACGATCGTATAGTTTATAAAAAAGAAAGTAATAAATGGATAAAAAGTCGATTGTCTCCATAATTGACCAGTATTTTCAAAGATTTCCATTTAGAAAAATCGAAATTAATGATTCAATTTCATTAGATCTAAAAATAATAGTTGTAATTCCTGTTTATAATGAAGATGCTATTGAAGACACATTAGAATCCATTTTTTTGAGTCAAAAAGATTTTTCTTTTAGTGTTGAAATAATACTACTAATAAATAATTCTACAGATGCACCATCTTCCATAATTAAAAAAAATCAAAATACTTATAATAATTTAAAATTATTTGCCCTTCAAAATAACCATTGTCATATACACTTAATTCCTATTTACATAGATGACTTAGACCCAAAACATGCAGGTGTTGGTTGGGCAAGAAAATTAGGAATGGATTTGGCTTTACAAAGATTTAAAAAGGTCGGCTTTAATGGAATTATTGTTGGTTTAGATGCAGATACTAAGGTTGCAAATAATTACTTTAATGAAATCAATCAATTTTTTATAAAAACAGATTTTCAAGCAGGTTCTATTCATTTTGAACATCCTACTAAGGGAGTGAAATACCACCAATTTAATTATGATCAAATAATTAACTACGAATTACATCTAAGATATTATAAAAATGCATTATTGTATATAGGACTTCCTTTTGCCTTTTATACTATTGGTAGCGCCTTTGCGTTAACTGCAAAGGCCTATGCAAGACAAGGAGGGATGAATCGAAGAAAGGCAGGGGAAGATTTTTATTTTATTAATAAGTTAATCAAAGGTGAAAAATTTGGAGAAATTAATAAAACAATGGTTTTTCCATCTCCAAGAATATCCGACCGAGTACCATTTGGTACAGGAAGAGCTATTTTAGAAGCTTCAAAACGTAAAAAAGACTTAAAGCTTACCTATGATTTCAAATCTTTTCAGGTGCTGAAAGAATGGATGGAAATTATTAAAAGTAAAAGTTATAATTATAGACAGTTTCCTCCATTAATAAAGCAATTTATGACTTTCAAAGAATGGGAAGCTCATCATCAACTATTTTTAAAAAATAGTTCCAATAAAAATAGCTATCAAAATATGTTTTACAAAAAATTTGACGCATTTTGGATTTTAAAATTTATACATTTTTCAAGAGATAAATCCTACAAGAATTCTTCCTTAGTCAAAAACACCAATTTTTTGCTTGATAAATTAGGCTACAAAAATTACAGTTCAGCTATTGAGCAACTTAATTTTTTAAGGACAATAGATAAAAAGGGGGCTTAAGCCCCTTAAAATTTTACAATAGATTAAGTTACTTTAAAGAATCCACTACTGCTTTAAAAGCATCGGGATGATTCATAGCTAAGTCCGCTAGTGTTTTTCTATTAAGTTCTATGCCTTTAGAGTTTACTTTACCCATGAATTCAGAATAACTCATTCCATGGAGTCTAGCACCAGCATTTATTCTTTGAATCCATAAGGCTCTAAAATTTCTTTTTTTCTGTCTTCTGTCTCTATAAGCATATTGAAGACCTTTATCAACTGCATTTTTGGCAACAGTATGAACATTTTTTCTTCTTCCGAAGTATCCTTTTGCTTGTTTTAGTATTTTTTTTCTTCTAGCTTTTGCAGCTACACTATTTACTGATCTTGGCATAATTTAAATTTTTAACTTAAAGCGTCTTGGTGAACTTATCTTTTGACATGACTTTAAGTTGGGTTTTACATTTAATAACCGTGAAATTTTAAGCGCAAAGTTGCAACTTAATACTTTTCACATCTGACTTACTTACCAAAGTAGCTTTAGTCAGATTTCTTTTTCTTTTTGTTGACTTCTTGGTCAAAATATGACTTTTGAAAGCGTGTTTTCTTTTAATTTTTCCACTGCCAGTAAACTTAAATCTTTTTTTGGCACTGGAGTTGGTTTTCATTTTAGGCATAATAATTAATTGATATTTATTTCTTTTTTGGATTAATAATTATAATCATTTTCTTTCCTTGAAGTTCAGGCATTTTTTCTAAAACCCCGTATTCTTCTAATTCTTGCGCAAATTTTAGTAACAAAATTTCTCCTCTATCTTTGTAAATAATAGATCTTCCTTTAAAAAAAACAAAAGCCTTTAACTTATTTCCATCATTCAAAAATTTGATAGCATGTTTTAGTTTAAACTGAAAATCGTGTTCATCTGTGTTAGGACCAAATCTTATTTCTTTGAGTACAATTTTAACTTGTTTTGATTTAAGTTCTTTCTGCTTCCTTTTTTGTTCATACAGAAACTTTTTATAATCTATTACTTTACAAACTGGGGGATTTGCATTAGGCGATATTTCAACTAAGTCTAAATCCATATCTTCTGCCATTTTAATAGCTCTATGCGTTGGGAATATACCTTGTTCAATTCCTTCTCCTACTACTCTTACTTCTGGAACTCGAATTCTTTCATTAATCCTATGTGGATCTTCTTTTATAATTCTTCCTCTGTTGGGTCTTCTTGGTCTGATAATCCTCCTTTTTAAGTCTATTAATTATAATCTATAAAATCTTTTTCTATAAAACTTTTAATAAGATTTGAAAAATTCTCAACTGTGAATTGTCCTAAATCTCCTTTACCTTGTTGTCTTACAGAAATCACTTTATCTTTAATTTCTTTCTCACCAAGTATAATCATAAAAGGTACTTTATTAAGTTCAGCATCTCTTATTTTTCTACCTATTTTTTCTGATCTTTGATCAACAAGACCGCGAATATCGTAATTTTTTAGAAGTTTTAAAACTTCTTGTGCATAATCATTAAATTGTTCACTTAAAGGAAGTATGATAAATTGTTCTGGATTTAACCATAATGGAAATTTCCCGCCCGTATGCTCAATAAGCAATGCAACAAACCTTTCTAGTGAACCAAAAGGAGCTCTATGGATCATTACAGGCCGGTGTTTTTTATTATCAGGACCTGTATATTCTAATTCAAATCTTTCTGGAAGGTTATAATCTACTTGAATTGTTCCCAATTGCCAAGACCTATTTAATGCATCTTTGACCATGAAGTCTAGTTTAGGTCCGTAAAAAGCCGCTTCTCCATATTCTATTATAGTTTTCAGTCCTTTATCCTCTGCGGCATTAATAATTGCATTTTCAGCTTTATCCCAATTTTCCAAACTTCCAATATATTTTTCATCATTTTTAGGATCTCTTAAAGAGACTTGGGCAACAAATTCTTCAAATTTTAATGCATTAAAAACATATAATACCAAGTCTATTACTTTTTTAAATTCTTCTTCAAGTTGGTCAGGTCTACAAAATATATGAGCATCATCCTGAGTAAATCCCCGGACTCTTGTTAAACCGTGAAGTTCACCACTTTGTTCATATCGGTATACTGTTCCAAATTCTGCTAATCTTAGTGGAAGATCTTTATAGGATTTAGGAGACGAATTGAAAATTTCGCAATGATGAGGACAATTCATTGGTTTCAGAAGAAATTCTTCTCCTTCATTTGGAGTTTTTATAGATTGAAAAGAATCTTCACCATATTTTTCATAATGTCCAGAACATACATATAGGTTTTTATGTCCAATATGAGGAGTTGAAACAGGTAAGTATCCTGAATTTGTTTGAGCTTTTCTTAAAAATTCAACCAATCTTTCTTTGAGCTCTGTTCCTTTTGGAAGCCATAGAGGCAAACCAAGACCTACTTTTTCAGAAAAAGTAAATAATTCTAGTTCTTTTCCTAGTTTTCTATGATCTCTTTTTTTAGCTTCTTCAAGTTTTTCTAGGTAAGCATTCAAGTCTTTTTGCTTTTCAAATGTAATGCCGTAAATTCTAGTAAGTTGCTTATTTTTTTCATCACCTCTCCAATATGCACCAGCAATGTTTAATAATTTGACAGCTTTGATAAATCCTGTATTAGGAAGATGAGGTCCTCGACACAAATCTGTAAAATTACCTTGGCTATATAAAGTTATGGATCCATCTTCAAGGTCTTTCAAAAGTTCCAGTTTGTAAGGGTCATTTTTTATTTGAAAATATTTAATAGCATCTTTTTTAGAAATTTCTTTTCTAATAAATGGGTTTTTTTGTCTAGCAAGTTCTATGATTTTTTTTTCTATCTTTTCTAAATCTGATTCTGAAATAGTATAATTATTAAAATCAATATCGTAATAAAAACCATTTTCAATAGGTGGTCCGATAGCTAATTTTACCCCAGGATAGTAAAATTCAATTGCCTCGGCCATGATGTGAGCGCTACTGTGCCACATAGTAGATTTACCTCCAGATTCATTAAAAGTTAGAAGTTTTAATGTTACATTTTCTTTTAAAGGCCTATTGAGATCCCAAACCTCGCCATTAACTTCAGCAGCTAAAACTTTTCTAGCCAATCCCTCACTAATCGATTGGGCAATTTCTAGGGAAGTAGAATTTATTTTAACTTCTTTTAAAGTACCATCTGGAAGTGTAACTTTTATCATCTCAGTTTTTATGGATGTCAAATATAATGAAATGATTCTCTAAGAAAAGAACCTAATTAAAATATTCATTACTTTGTATTGCAATGAAAATGGATATTCTCCAAAAATATAATCAAACTAATTTATTTGGTAAGTATCTTGATTTAAAATTAGATATTGTAAAACCTGGTGATATAACCTACAAAGTAAAAGTCCAAAAACAACATCTAGCAACTGTAAAATCAGCCCATGGTGGGTTTTTATCTGCCATTTTTGATCAAATTGTTGGTACAGCAGCATTAAGTAAATCAATGGAGGAGTTGAAATTAGTTTCAACAGTAGAATTTAAAATTAATTTTTTAAACCCCAGTTTCCTAAACGATGAATTAACTGGACGAGGATTAGTTATAAAACATGGGAAAAGACTTTATACCGTTCGGGGGGATATATATAATCAAGATAAAGATCTAATTGCAACAGGTATTGCAACGTTGAATGCTTATCCTTATGAAAAAAGTGACATGAATCTTTAAATAATATAATTATGAAAAAAATACTAATCTTATTTCTATCAGTTGCATTTTCCCAACTTTCAATTTCTCAAACCAAAAAAAATAAAGAAAAATCGGAATTAAGTAAAATTAATCTTTCAGGATTTAAATTCAGATCTGTTGGTCCTGCATTGACTGCAGGAAGAATTGCAGACATAGCTGTTCATTCTAGAAATCCTAAAATTTATTACGTGGCAGTAGCTTCGGGAGGGGTTTGGAAAACTGAAAATAGTGGAAATACCTATCATCCAATTTTCGATAGTCAAGGATCTTACAGTATTGGATGCTTGAAAATAGATCCTAATAATGAACATGTAATCTGGGTAGGAACAGGCGAAAATAATAACCAACGTAGTGTTGCTTATGGGGATGGAGTGTATAAAAGTTTAGATGGTGGAAAAAGTTGGAAAAATATGGGGCTTAAAAACTCAGAGCATATAGGAATGATAGAAATAGATCCAAATAATTCCAATAATATTTATGTTGCTGCATATGGGCCGTTATGGAAAGAAGGCGGTGAAAGAGGTTTGTACTTTTCAAAAAACGGAGGTAAAGATTGGGAACTAATATTAAAAACCGATGAACATACTGGCGTTAACGAAGTTCATCTAGATCCAAGAAATTCATCAACTATTTATGCTACTACTCATCAAAGAAGAAGACATGTATATACTTATGTTGGAGGAGGATTAGGATCGAAAATATATAAATCTACTGATTCTGGCAAATCTTGGAAAGAACTTAAAAGTGGATTACCCAATTCGATTAAGGGAAGAATCGGTATGGATATATCACCTGCAAATCCGGATTATTTATACGCTTTGGTTGAAGCTGAAAATAATAAGCAAGGACTTTATGTTTCGAAAGATAGAGGGGAAAGTTGGAATAAAAAAAATAAATATGTTACTAGTGGAAATTATTACCAAGAAGTTTTTTGTGACCCCCTTAATTGTAATAAAGTTTTTTTCATGGATACATGGCTCCATCACACTAGTGATGGAGGAAAAACAGTAGTTAAAACAGGCGAAAAAAGTAAACATGTAGATAATCATTGCATATGGATAGATCCAAAGGATACCGATCATTGGATTGTAGGTTGTGATGGTGGTATTTATGAAACTTGGGATCATTCTAGTAATTGGCACTTTAAGCCCAACCTTCCAATTACCCAATTTTATAAAGTTGCTGTTGATAATGATTGGCCATTTTATAATATTTATGGTGGCACTCAAGATAATAACAGCCTTGGTGGCCCATCTAGGACGATATCTAATCACGGAATCATGAATTCAGATTGGTATATAACTAATGGCGGTGATGGATTTGAGAGTGCAATTGACCCAAAAGACCCCAATATTGTATATGCACAATCTCAATATGGATGGTTAGTTCGTTATGATCGACTTTCTGGTGAAAAAGTGGGAATTAAACCTATGGCCAACGATAAGATGAGTGCATTAAGATGGAACTGGGATGCACCATTAATAATAAGCCCTCATAACCACAATAGACTATACTTTGCTGCCAATCAACTTTTTAGGAGTGAAAACAAAGGGGACGAATGGAAATGTATTAGTCCAGATTTATCGAGAAATTTAGACAGAAACCAACTGAAAGTAATGGGTAGAATTCAAAGTTCTGATGCAATTATGAAAAACAAATCAACTACAATGTATGGAAATATTGTAGCACTCGATGAATCTCCTTTACAAGAAGATTTAATTTATGTGGGAACTGACGATGGATTAATTCAAGTAAGTGAAAATGCTGGAGATACCTGGAAAAAATATGAAGATTTTAAAGGCATTCCAGCATTTACATATGTAAACTCATTAGTAACCTCTCAACATTATATCAACAGAGTTTATGCTGTTTTTAATAATCACAAAAGAGGCGATTTTGCTCCATATATATTAGTTTCTAATGACAAAGG
>CENJ01173024.1_pt1 | contig 16897 bp, 15 predicted proteins | sample 356161 | NCBI WGS metagenome assembly CENJ01 (sample SAMEA2619531, study PRJEB7988) | marine metagenome | biome: marine biome (ENVO:00000447); feature: surface water layer (ENVO:00002042); material: "saline water (ENVO:00002010), including plankton (ENVO:xxxxxxxx)" | depth 5 m
TCAATATTAGTATTGTTAGTGTGGCAGTATTTCATAGGAAGTAGCCAAATTGACGAAAGACCGGCAAATCAAATAAGTAGTGAAATTAGTCTTGAAGAAAGCGAAGATCTATCGAATATACCCCTCCCTGATAATGATGTTGAAAGTGAAGATAAAATCTCTCTGGCAACAACTCGATCAACTCAGGTTTCAAATGCAGGCTCATCTGTCGAACGTATAAATATAAATACTGAAAAACTTGAGGGATCAATCTCATTACTTGGGGCAAAATTAGATGATATGCGTCTAAAAAAATATAGGAATACCATTGATCCGGATAGCGAATTAGTTCAGTTGTTAAAGCCTTACACATCAGAAAATCCATATTATGCTCACCAAGGGTGGGTCAGTGATGCTAAATCACAATTAAAATTACCAAATGACGAGACAATTTGGGAGTTGGTTTCCGGTAATGAATTAAGTGTAGACTCACCAATCAAGCTGCAATGGGATAATAATGAAGGTCTTATTTTTTCAAAAGAATTCAGTATTGATGATAACTACCTATTCACTATAAAACAAACCGTAAAAAATAATTCAAACTCATCTGAAATACTCTATCCATATTCCCTAGTATCAAGAAAAGGCTTGCCTGAAGATTATACGAATTTTTTTGTGCTGCACGAGGGATATATTGGTGTCCTTGGAAGTGAGGGTGAAAAAAAAGCTGACTACGCAGACATAGCTGAACAAACAGAATCATTTGAAAACATAACGACGGGTTGGCTAGGGTTTACTGACAAAAACTGGGCTACGGTTATAGTTCCCCCTCAAGATATAAGTTATCAAGGTAGATTCACTTCAAAGGGAAACGGTTCAACTTATCAAGTTGACTATCTAGGCTCAGCACAAAAGATAAATGTAGGAAGCTCAACTACAATATCCTCATACGTTTTCTCAGGAGCTAAAGAGGTGAGGATCTTAGATGAATATGAAGATGAATACTCACTAGAGAAATTTGATTTACTGGTTGATTGGGGATGGTTCTATTTTCTTACAAAACCGTTATTTTATGTGCTGCAATGGCTATATGGGATACTTGGAAACTACGGTCTCTCAATTTTAGGAGTGACGGTACTCATCAAAATTGTATTTTTTCCACTTGCAAATAAAGCTTACGTTTCAATGAGCGCAATGAAAAAATTACAACCTGAGATGTTGAAAATTAGGGAAAACCATAAAGACGACCGCGCAAAACAGCAGCAAGCAATTATTGCGTTGTATAAGAAGGATAAAGTTAATCCACTATCTGGCTGTATACCAATCTTGATCCAAGTCCCAGTATTCTTCGCGCTCTACAAAGTTCTTTTGTGCACCATGGAAATGAGACATCAACCTTTCTATGGTTGGATAGCTGACTTATCTGCGAAGGACCCAACAACTTTATTTAATTTATTTGGCATAATTCCATGGTATCCTCCATCATTTTTAGTTATTGGTATTTGGCCTATTATTATGGGTTTCACCATGTTTATTCAGATGAGATTAAACCCGGCCCCACCAGACCCAATACAGCAAAAAATCTTTGCTTGGATGCCTGTAGCTCTAACTTTTTTATTTGCACAATTCTCAGCTGGCCTTGTTATTTATTGGGCATGGAATAATACACTGTCCTCGCTACAACAATATATTATAATGAAACGAATGGGCGTTGAGGTTGAACTTTGGTCAAACATAAAAAATACTTTCAAGGGGAAGCAAAAAAAGAGCTAGGTCTTATTGACTTCTCAGATTTTACCGAAGATGAGCTAGAAAATGCAAGGCTAGCCTTCGCAGCAGATAGTAGATTCCTTATTTCTGTCGTTGCACATGACGGATTTCCTTTTCATCAAAAAAAAGAAGTTGCCTTTGCTGGAAGATCAAATGTAGGAAAATCTAGTCTTATAAATTCTATTACAAATGTATCGGGGCTAGCCAGGGTTTCAAATACGCCAGGTAGGACACAAATGATTAATTTTTTTTCACAAAGAGATGACTTCTTTATTGCTGATCTTCCAGGGTTTGGTTATGCAAAAGCAAGCAAAGAGTCAATTAAACAATGGAGTCTGCTAACAAAGGAATACTTACTGGGGAGAAAAGAATTAGAAATAGTTTTTTTCCTAATTGACTCAAGGCATGGTATTAAGGAAATAGATGAGAATATTATGGAGATACTTGATAAGTCAGCAGTATCTTACCAAGTAGTTTTAACTAAATTTGATAAAATTAAAAAAAGTGAAGTTGATAGTCTACTGCTCTCAACGTATGAAAAAATTAGTAGGAGACCCGCTGCCAGACCAGGAATTCTTGCTACCTCAAGTAAAGATAAGTTTGGTATTGATCTACTAAGATGTCTAATATATAGAATAATTAAAAACTGACAGGTGGCATTTATGGAAAAAATTCACTCTTCTATTAGGGCAAAGATTTTAGCTGAAGCCCTACCATACATGCAAATGTATGATGATAAATACGTGGTTGTGAAATACGGTGGTCACGCAATGGTAAATGATAATTTAGCTGATATATTCGCTCAAAATATCGTTATGCTACAGCAAGCAGGCATGAAACCTGTTGTTGTCCATGGTGGAGGTCCACAAATTGGGGAAACATTAAAGGCGCAAGGTGTAGAGAGTAGATTCCATAATGGTTTAAGAATTACAGATCGAGATACCATAAAAGTTGTTGAACGGGTGCTTTATGAGATAATCAATACTGATATTGTGAAGAAGATAAAAAAGTATGGTGGCAAATCGATAAGTCTCTCGGGCAATAAAGACTCTATTATTTTGGCAAAGAAATTAACGAATATTTATAAAACTGACTCAAATATTGAAAAAATAATGGATCTTGGTTTTGTGGGAGAACCAAAAAAAATTGATCCATCTACTATTATTAGAGAGTGTAAAAAAGGCTGCATTCCTGTAATTACACCTCTTGGCAAAGATAATAATGATATTGTATTTAACATAAACGCTGATACAGCAGCAGGGGCAATCGCAAGCGCGCTAAAAGCCAGCAGGTTGTTGATGCTGACAGATATAGCAGGCGTAATTGACGAAAAGAAAAAACTTGTATTGGAACTTAAAGTTGAAAAAGCAGAAAAACTTATTTCAGATGGGATAATACTCGGTGGCATGATACCTAAAATTAAAACCTGCATTGATGCTATAAAAAATGGGGTAGACAAAGCAGTTATTCTAGATGGTAGAGTAGAAAATGCTATAATATTAGAGCTGTTCACTGAAGAAGGAATTGGTACACTCATAAATTAATGACTACTTATTGTAAGGAATCCTATGAAAATAGAAAAAACAGGAAATATTTATCCAAATATTTATAGATTCAATCTTGGTAATTTTGAAATAACAACACTACTAGACGGACTTGTTCAAAGAGATGGGCCACACCCAATTTTTGGCCAGAATAAAGAAGAAAAAGATGTCCATCAACTATGTAAGAAAAACTTCTTGCCGGAAAAGAAATTTGAGCATGGGTTTACACCGATAATTATTAATACAGGTAAGGAACTAATACTTTTTGATACAGGAAATGGTAAGCTTAACGAGGATCACGGTAAACTTATTGATCTTATTGAGTTTTCTGGATATAGGCATCAGGATATAAGTAAAATTGTGATTACACACTGCCATCCAGATCACATTGGTGGTCTGATGTTCATTGAAGATGGTTACTTTGAAAATGCCTCCATAATTATTGGTGAGGTTGAATATGAGTCATGGAGAACCGGGGAAAATATACCTGAACAAAGAAAAGCAAATAAGGAGCTTTTTGAGAAGATTTGCATGCCATTATCAGACCGAATAGAATTTATTAAACCGGAACAAGATCTAGTGGCAGGCATTACTGCAGTTAATGGTTTCGGTCATTCTCCAGGCCATATGTGCTACAACATCGAGAGCAATAACAAAAGTCTTTTTTTCGCTGCTGATATTACAAACCATTTCGTTGTTTCGATGCAAGTACCAGATTGGCATGTTATGTTTGATGACGATAAAATGATGGCAGTTAAGAGCCGAAAAAGAATTCTTGGAATGCTTGCCAAGAGCAAAGTACCTATGATCGGATACCACATGCCATTTCCAGCGATTGGTTTTGTTGAAGAGAATAATAACTCAGGATATAATTGGGTGCCGGTTTCGTATCAGCTTAGTTTTTAAGATCTAATTAGGCAATTCTAATTATTCACTTTAAATTTTTTGTATGCTTTTTTTGCATGCTGCTCGCAGTATGGCATTCCTGCTAGCGGTTGGTGTCCGCAAAAATGAAAGTCTTCTGTTCCCGGATCACCTTGTGGCCATTTACAATGATTTTCAGTTAAATTTAGTATCGTGACTGAAAATTGATCAGAACTCTCATCCAGACCGTGAATATTTGGCTGAAGTATCTCATGATTTTTATCATAATCGATATCATCTGTGGGTGTTTCCTTAAAAGCTAGATTACCAGAATAACTTACAGATATCACATTCCCATCTAATTGACCCATCGCAATATTCTTTCTTTGTGGCTTTGCACGTGGCTCCAATCCCAATCGGTGAACTTTTCCAATCACAGCATTACGCGTTACGTCCCCGAGCCGATTAGCAATTTGACTTGCACTTAGCCCCTCCGTCCAAAGTTTCTTTAACTGCTCTACTCTTTCTTCCGTCCAAGCCATAGCATCACCTCAAATTTTAATAAATTTAATGAAATCAATATATTGTGATAAACATGTTAATATATACTACTATATTTATGAAAAAACTGAACTTTTTAGTATTGTTTTCAACAGAGATAAGTAATATCTTGGATACAATTGTGGTGCAATAATAATTGGAATAATTAACTATGCAGAAAGACATCGGGGCAATAAACTGGTTAGGACTCTATACCCAAATACAGCGAGAAATTATGCGTTTCATAAAAGTTTGGCAACAAACAGTCTTTGGACCACTGATGACTGCTTTGCTTTTTCTTTTTGTTTTTTCAGTTGCAATAGGCAAGGCAAGGCCTGAAATATTTGGTATGCCCTTCTCACACTTCTTGGCCCCCGGTATTATAATGATGATGATATTACAAAATGCCTTTGCAAATACATCCTCATCTATCATAAGCGGTAAAATACACGGTAATATAGCTGATCTATTATTAAGTCCACTAAATGCGGTGGAACTAACAACAGGTTATATTATTGGAGGACTAGCGAGGGGATGCATAATCGCATTTATTGGTTTCACAATTATATCTCTATTTTTAGAGATACCCTTCCAAAGTATATATGCCATATTTTACTTTTCAATTATGGGTTCACTTTTTATGAGTCTTATTGGGATAATAGGTGGATTATGGGCGGAAAAATTTGATCATATGGGAGCTGTAACAAATTTTATTATAACGCCTATGACATTTTTATCAGGGACATTCTACTCTATTAAAGATTTACCAAGTCAAATTTATGGAATAGCCCAATATAATCCCTTTTTTCAAGCAATAGATGGTTTCCGTTATGGAATAACTGGATATGCCGATGGCAACTTACTTATTAGCGGTCTCAGTTTAATGATATTAAATGTCCTTCTGTATGCATTAAGCTGCTATCTTTTTAAAATCGGCTACAAAATCAAATCTTAGGGATAAATGAATGTAATTGACTAAAATTATTTTCTGATTAAAATAGCCTCTTTTAAATTCAAAATCGTATAGTAAGTAATGAATTCTGTAGCTAACAACTATAACAGGAAAAAAATAGTCTTTTCTCATGGTAAAGGTCTTTACCTATTTACCAATAATGGGGAAAAATATATTGATCTTGCAGCTGGAATTGCTGTAAATCTTCTTGGGCATTCAAACAAGGATCTTATAAATGCTTTGAATGTGCAGTCTAAGAAATTATGGCATGTATCAAACTTGTATGAAATTGAAGAACAAGTGGCTCTTGCTAAAAAACTAACAAATTGTTCATTTGCAAATAAAGTATTCTTTTGTAATTCGGGAGCAGAAGCTGTCGAATGTACAATAAAGGCGGCAAGAAGGTATCACTTCTCAAAGGGCAAACCCGAAAAAACCGAAATAATAACATTTAAAGGTTCTTTTCATGGTCGAACACTTGGTACTATCGCAGCTGCGAATAACACAAGTCATCAAGAAGGCTTTGGTGAGCCTCTAAAGGGTTTCGTGAGCATTGAAAGAAATGATATTGATCAATTAAAAAAAATATGTAATGAAAAAACAGCGGCGATACTTATTGAGCCTGTTCAAGGTGAAGGTGGAATTAACGTATTTAACAAAGAATTTATTGATAGTCTTCAAGTTATCGCCGAAAAGAATGATTTATTAATATTATTTGATGAGGTACAGTGCGGCGTTGCTAGAACTGGGAAAATATTTGCTTATAAATGGTTTGATATAAAACCCGATGTTATGGCATTGGCTAAAGGTCTAGGTGGAGGGTTTCCTATAGGGGCTTGCTTAATGCGAGATGATGTTGCGGAAGCACTTATTCCAGGTACACATGGATCAACTTTTGGCGGAAATCCATTAGCAATGGCTGTAGGTAGTTGCGTTATGGATATTGTAAATACCCCAGATTTCTTATCAAGTATTGAAAAAAAAGGTCTTTTCTTTAAAGACGAACTTAATACCCTACAAAAAAAATACCCAAATGTTATTGCTGAAATTAGAGGCCTAGGACTGATGATTGGGATAAAGTGCGCTGTTGAGAATAATTTATTAGCCAATAAACTCTATGAAAATGGAGTTCTGACTGTAAATGCAGCAGATAATGTAATCCGAATATTACCGCCCCTAAATATAACAATGACTGAAATCAAGAGAGTTATCTCCTTATTTGAAAAGTCAATCAAAGAAATTTTATGATGGAAAGTTTATCAAGAAATTTTATTAATCTGCATGAATCAGAAAAGGCTAATCTGACCGAGATATTGTCATTGGGAGAAAAGATGAAAGCTAATAGAAATTCTTTTCAAGACATATTAGATAATAAGTCATTTATACTCCTATTTGATAAGCCCTCCACAAGAACCAGAATCTCATTTGAACTTGCAATATCGGAGCTTGGCGGTTCGTGTATTTTTCTGGACATGGGCACTTCACAGCTGGGGAGAGGTGAGTCAATAAAAGACACGGCTAAAGTCTTATCAAGATATGTGGATGGTCTAATAATCAGGAACGCGAACCATCAAGAATTGATCGAATTTTCCGAGCACTCTTCTATATCAATTATTAATGCCCTTACAAATGAAAGTCATCCCTGCCAAATAATGGCCGATTTGATGACCCTGAAGGAGTGTTTTGGCTCGATCGACGACCTTAATATCGCATGGATTGGTGACGGTAATAATGTTGCAAATACTTGGATACAGGCCAGCACTCTATTTAATTTCAAACTTAATATGGCAATACCAAGTGAATATATGCCAAGCCAAACAATTTTAGATATGGCAAAGCAAAAAAAATCAAAGATCAATATATCACAGAATATTGATGATGTAATTAAGGATGCAAATTGCATTGTCACAGATACATGGTTCTCCATGAATGACGATGAAAATGAAAAATCAGAAAAGATTCGAATTCTAAATCAATATCAAGTCAACAGTGATTTGCTTGAAAAGGCGCCGGTTGATGCAATATTCTTGCATTGTCTTCCAGCACATAGAGGCCAAGAGGTTACAGATGACGTAATTGATTGCGACAAGTCTTTCGTATACCAACAAGCTGAAAATAGATTACATATCCAAAAAGCTATCCTCAGACATTGTATTACCGGCTAAGCCAAGATACCACTCATCAAACTCGTCATAAAATCTAAGCCATCTTTAATATCATTAATTTTAATAAACTCATCAGAAGTATGTGCCTGTTCAATTTTACCAGGCCCACAGACAATTGTTGGCCAACCGATATTAGAAAAATATCCAGCATCGGTTCCATAAGAGACGCCCGACTTATGATTTGGATCTTTCTTAGTGAGTAAATTTAATATCTCAGGAAAATTCTTTTGATTTAGTGGTAGAATATTTGATGTATTTTTGTTTGAAATATAAGCATCACTATATTTTTCTTTCATTTTTAACTCAATTTCTGGCACTATATTCTCAAATAAGTCGTTAAGTAAATCTTGGGAATTTACAGTAGGCAAGCACCTGATATTCCAAATAACTCGTGCATAATCCGGTATTATGTTATGCGCCACGCCCCCATCGACATGCCCTACATTTAATGATGAGTAAGGTGGCTCAAAATTATTATCTTCATCGCTATGCGTAATGAGCTCCTCGATTTTTCTTAATTGATTTATGAATTCATTAGCAAAATAAATTGCGTTACATCCCCAGTCTGGATAACATGAATGTGCTTTTTTCCCATAAAATTCAGTCTCAAATGTATGACAACTCTTATGTTGATTAATAATCTTTAGATCTGTCGGCTCTCCAACAATAACTAATTTTGGATCACATATATTATTCCTCATACTATCAATTAATGGGCCTACCCCAAGACAGCCGACCTCTTCATCATAACTCAAGGCAACATGGACAGGCTCAATAAAGGATTTTGAGATTACCCAGGGTGTTAGGGCAAGAACTAGAGAAATAAAACCCTTCATATCTGAAGTTCCTCGTCCATAGTACTTATTTTCCTGAATATTTAGTTCATAAGGATTATAGGACCATTGATTTATATCTGCCGGAACGGTATCTGTATGCGCAGAGAATACTAACCCAGGAAGCGCCCTGTTACCAATGGTATAATAAATTGAAGCTTTCGATTTATCCCTATTGTATACCTTTTGCGACTCAATATTATATATAGATAGATAATCGCAAATATAGTCAACTAAGTCTGTGTTGCTTTTACTGCTTGTTGTATCAAACGAGATCAATTTTTCTAATATTAGCTCTTGTGAGCCTAAGATCTGCTCTTTATCAAGATTTTTTTTTATTTCACTGCCTCCAAAAATAGGATGTAAATAAAACCATCACAGTAAATATTTCAAGTCTACCCAAAAGCATTGCAAAAGCAAGTAACCACTTTGATAACGGATCCATTAATGCATATGTTTCAGTGGGCCCAATAAACTGTCCCAAGCCAGGACCAACATTGGCAAGGGCGCTAGCCGACGCTGAAAAAGCTGTAATAAGATCAGAGCCTAGAAGTGTAAGTAGCAAGCCAAAAATTATAAATGATGCAATAAACAACAAAAAAAACGAGGTGACGGCTTTATTTACACTATCTGGAATTTCTCTACCGTTGTACATTGGAATAAATACGGCGTCAGGAAAGGCAACTTTTTTTGTTTGTACCACGACTTGTTTAACTAAAATTTGAAATCTAAATACCTTCAAGCCACATGACGTAGATCCAGCACACCCACCCATGAGCATCAAAAAGAAAAACATAGAAATAATAAATGGCCCCCATACCATATAATCAGCTGAAACATACCCCGTCCCTGTTAGAATTGATGTGATATTGAATGAAGATTGTCTGAGCGCATCTTGCGTGGTTATTCCTAGAGCGGACCCAATATGAAAAGAACAGAATAGAATAGATATGAATAAAATAAAGATGAACGTAGTAACCTGACTATCCAAAAATAAGCTAGAAGCTTTCCCCCGAACAAATTGCAGGTATAGGACAAATGGGAGACTTCCCACTATCATAAAAAGTATACATATATATTCTAATTTTGCGCTATTAAAAAAGGCAAAAGACTCACTATGGGTTGAGTAGCCTCCAGTTGATATCGTTGTGAATGAGTGAGCAACAGAGTCGAATAGTCCCATCCCGCCTATGTTGTACGCAAGCGCACAAAAAACTGTAATAACAAGATATATTACTATTAACGAACCCGCTATTTGTATGGCACGAGGTAATATTTTTTCTGCGTTATCTGAGGAGTCAAGACGAAATAATTGCATACCACCAACCTGCAGCATTGGTAATACAGCAACCGCCATAACAACAATTCCAATGCCCCCCAACCATTGTAATAGAGCTCTCCAGATTAGTAAGCCCTTTGATTGAGCCTCCAAGTCCACAATGACTGTTGCACCTGTTGTTGTTATTCCAGACATTGACTCAAAAAATGCATCTGTGATATTTAGACCAGAGTCAGATATATATAGGGGAATTGAAGAAAATATTGCAATTAGAACCCAAGTCAATGAGATTAAGAGAAAAGCCTCTCGTAATCCCAATAATTGGTTTTTTCCCCACACGGATAATATCAAAATAAACCCAGTCATTGATGTAATTATTGATGATAATATAAAGACCTTATAGTTTTCATGTTTGTATATCAGATCAATTAAGGCAGGAAATAGCATAAAAACTCCTAATATCAGGAGGAATATTCCTATTATCTTTATGATTGGGTAAAATCTCATTTTTATCTTGATTAGGTATAAAATTCTGTGAATGAATAAGGCTGATATTCCATGGAATTGAAAAAATTTAGATCATAATCTTTCGACTCAACTATCTTGTCCATATTAATATTTTTAAATGATGATGTAAGGATGAACGCATAATGGCTATCTTCCAGCCGGTGATTGTTAACCATAATAACTGCATAATTAGCATTTTCTCTGTCATTTGTGATTTGATGCTCATCATTCACAGTAATCAGTTTATCCGAAAATACCAGATATGCAAAATACGTCATATCCCTATGAAGTATATTTCGTTCACAATGTTTATTCAAAGCCAGTGATAATGAATTTCTTTGTTTTGTTTTTATATCAAACTTTGTTTCATCCATTGAATATCGTACCTTACTTATCTGATTGATTTGTCGATATCGGCAATTATATCATCAATATCTTCAAGACCAAGTGACATCCTTAATGTACTGTCAGTAATTCCTAAATTCATGCATTCAGCTTCTGATAAATTTCTATGAGTTGTTGTTTTAGGATGGGTTATTAAAGTCCTAGCATCACCCAGGTTGTTTGATATTTTAATAAGGGCAAGCTTATTCAGAAAATCAAAAGCTTCCTTTTTGCCGCCATTAACTTTGAATGTAACAATAGGCCCCCCTCCTGTCATTTGTTTTTGAGCAATACCGTATTCTGGATGGGACTTATGACCTGGATAGATAACCCCATTTATATTTTCTAAATCAACCAAATAATCTGCAACTTTTTTTGCGCTATCAATTTGCCTGTCAGTTCTAAGTGATAGCGTCTCTAATCCTTTCATCATTATCCAAGCATTAAAAGGACTCAATGCAGGTCCAGTATGCTTTAGATAATCATGTAATTTATTTTCAATAAATTCAGCATCTCCTAAAATAACACCACCCAAACATCGCCCCTGTCCGTCAATGTGCTTCGTGGCAGAATAAATAACAATATCAGCCCCAAATTCCATTGGTCTTTGCCTCAAAGGTGTAGCAAAGACATTATCTATGATCACTTTGATATTATTTTCTTTTGCAATTTGTGATAATTTCCAAATATCAATTATTTCAAGCATTGGGTTAGTAGGAGTTTCAAAGAAAAATACCTTCGTATTTTTCTTTATTGATTTCTCCCAATCTTCCATTTTACTGGCCCTCACAATTGTGACCTCTATTCCATAATTTGGAAGAATGTCTCTCAAAATTGATAGACATGAACCAAATAAAGCATCTGCCGCAACTATGTGATCTCCCGATTGCAAATTTGTAAAAAGTGCCCAAAATACCGCGGCCATCCCAGATGATGTTAATCTGGCTGACTCAGCCCCTTCCATTTCACATAATTTCTTTTCTAGCATTGTGAGATTTGGATTTGAATATCTACTATAAATGTATCCATCTGATTCACCCTTGAATCTCGCTTCAGCTTCCTCTGCGGAATTGTAAATGTATCCAGAGGTCAGATATATTGCTTCCGAAGTTTCATTATTTTGGGACCTAAGCGAACCAGAATGGATAAGCTTTGTCTGTATTCTATGTTTATCTTTTGATTTATTTTTTGACATGCTTGCCTCAGCCGCTAATACTGAGTTTTCGTTTATAATAATTATGCTGCTCTTTTGATATATTATTAAACTAATCTATCTCGTCATTGCGTTTAATAAGTAGATAAAATATTGTTTAATTTACATATAATTGACTGTTTATATAATCTTTTTTATGTATAATAAAATAAAAAAATGAACCTACTCAGCGAAAATATACAGCAAACAAACCCCGAAGAAAACAAAAATCTAAATTTAACGGGCGCAAGTGGTATCTTGCCTGATGGTTTAATCCGAAAACTCTTGGCAAGAAAAAAGATACAATCTTTAGACGAAATCATCGATCAACAAATTCAGCCAGCGAGTCTTGACTTACGCCTTGGAAAAAAAGCCTACCGGATCCGAGCAAGTTTCATCCCTAGTGGGAACAGGAAAGTTTTGGAATGCGCGGCAGATCTCATTGATCATGAATTCAGTATCGAAGATGGAGCCGTTCTTGAGCGTAACTGCGTCTATCTTGTGGAGTTAAAAGAGTTTCTTGAGCTCCCTGAGAGTATATGGGCAATTGCAAACCCAAAGAGTTCAACGGGTAGGCTGGATGTCTTTACTAGGGTCATTGCTGACCATACACAGTCATTTGATAAAATTCCGATAGGGTATACGGGCGCTTTATATGCCGAAATATCACCACATAAATATTCTATAATGATCCACGAAAATTCACGGCTTAGCCAACTGCGTTTCATAAGAAAAAGTTCAACACAATCAGAGCAGCAAAGATCAATAATTTCAGACCGTGACCTAAAAAGATTGCACAATAAGTTGTCAAAAATATCGGGTGGTTTTGGGCTTGTAAATGGTGATGCTAAAATCACAGATGGATTGCAATTAGGCGTATCTTTAAGCTCAAACAACGGATTAATTGGTTTTAAAGCAAAACACTATACGGCGCCAATTGATGTAGATAAAATAGGTTATTATAAAACTGAAGAATACTGGGATCCAATTTATGAAACAGATAAAAAAAGATTAGTTTTGGATCCAAATGAGTTTTATATTCTTGCATCAAGCGAATTTATTAGGATACCTCCAGAGTATGCTGCAGAAATGGTTCCAATCGATCCTACTATGGGGGAATTGCGTGTTCACTATGCAGGTTTTTTTGACCCTGGATTCGGAGATACAAACGATTTATCGAAGGCAAGTAAAGGAGTGCTCGAAGTTAGGAGTCTAGATGTCCCTTTCTACATCGAGGATAAGCAAATCATAGCAAGACTAAAATATGAAAAACTTGCAGAAGCTCCTTCGAAACTATATGGTATGGGTATAGGCTCCACCTATCAATCGCAAGGTCTAAAACTTTCAAAGCATTTCAAAGATTAACTGATTTTAATTAAATAACGAACTGATATGGATTATTACAGGGATATAAAAGCTTGGCCTTTTGTCGAGGCTAAAAAATTACTTGAAAAAATTGATAATATTGAGGGTGATAACCCCATTATTTTTGAAACTGGATACGGTCCATCCGGGTTACCTCATATTGGAACATTTGGTGAAGTTGTTAGAACTATCATGGTAAAAAATGCATTTGAGAAGCTAACTAATAACTCAAGAAAAACTAAACTAATTTGTTTTTCAGACGATATGGACGCCCTAAGGAAAGTTCCAGATAATATTCCAAACCAAGACAAAATATCCAAGCATCTTGGAAAACCTCTAACAGAGGTGCCAGATCCTTTTGGAGAATATGCAAGCTTCGGTGAGCACAATAATAATAAATTAAAAAGTTTTCTTGATGAGTTTGGATTTGCTTATGAGTTCATTAGTTCAACAAGCTACTACAAAAGTGGCTTATTCAATAATACACTCATAGAAATCTTGAATAATCACGAAAAAATCAGAGATATTGTAAAACCTATTCTTAGAAGTGAACGACGTGAAACTTACAGCCCCTTTCTTCCAATTTGTCCCGATACAGGGCAAGTATTTCAGGTGAAAATAGATAATGTAGATGTGGACAGTAAAAAAATATTTTATGTTAATCCAATAACAAATAAGCCGGCAGAGACTGAAATTCTAAATGGAAACGCTAAACTCCAATGGAGGGCCGATTGGGCTATGAGGTGGAAGGCGCTTAGCATCCATTATGAGATGTCAGGCAAAGATCTCATTGACTCTGTAAGGATTAGCAGCCAAATATGCAGAGTGATAAATGGAACACCACCTGAAGGATTTACCTATGAACTGTTTTTAGATGAAAACGGAGAAAAAATATCAAAGTCACGTGGTAATGGCCTGTCAATAGATGAATGGCTTCATTACGGGTCCCAGGAAAGTTTATCTTTATTCATGTATCAGTCGCCAAGAAAAGCAAAAAGATTGTACTTTGATGTTATACCCAAAAATATGGATGAGTATGCATCCCACTTGAAAAATTATACAAAAATCAAATCTAATGATGATCAATCAGTTTATGATAATCCAGTTTGGCATATCCACAACGGTAAACCTCCAGAAAAATTTCCTGAAATACAGTTTTCATTGCTTCTTAATATTGTTAGTGCCACTAATTCAGAAAGTAAAGAAGTACTCTGGGGATTCCTGAACAGTTACTATGATAGTTTAACTTTGAATGAAAATAGAGATGCGATAGATAATATGATCGGCTTTGCCATCAATTATTTTAATCATTTCGTTAAACCTAACAAGCAATACAGGCAAGCTAATCAAAGTGAAGAAGTAGCTTTGCGTGAATTATTAGAAATATTAAATAGGTTTGAAGGCGTCACAGATCCCGAAATAATTCAAACTGAAATTTACAGGATTGGCAAAGAACATAAATTTGAGCCACTGCGTGACTGGTTTAGCGCAATTTATGAGATTCTTCTTGGCCAAAAAGATGGTCCTCGCTTTGGATCATTTGTTTTGATCTACGGTATAGAAAACACTAAAAAATTAATAAAAGATGCGCTAGCTGGAAACTTAGTTGTAAGTTAATGAACCTTTATAAGAAAATTAGGAATGTCGCTTTTTTGATAGAACCCGAAAAAGCACATAAATTAGCAATTTCAGCGCTAAAAACAGGGCTACACATACCATCAGATAATAACTCTCAATTACTAAAACAAAAAGTATTTGGTTTAACATTTAATAACCCGATTGGCTTAGCGGCGGGTTTTGATAAAAATGCTGAAGTACCAAATGAGATTATTTCATCTGGCTTTGGGTTTACAGAAGTAGGGACTGTAACTCCAATAGGGCAACCCGGAAATAAAATGCCAAGAGTTTTTCGCCTACCTGAGGATGATGCTTTAATTAACAGGCTAGGTTTTAACAATGATGGGATGGAAATTGTCTTTGATCGACTTAGTAAAATTACAAAAAAAGGTGTAATTGGGGTAAACATCGGTGCCAATAAGAGTGCAATCGATAAATTAAGCGACTATCAAATGGGAATTAAAAAATTTTCGAAAATTGCTGATTATATAACAATTAATATTTCATCGCCGAATACACCAGGTTTGAGAGATCTTCAGTCAGGTCAAAATTTCCAAGAGTTAATAAAATTAATTAAAATCTTTAAGAATGACGGTCTCAAAACCCCAGTTTTGATCAAGCTCGCTCCAGATCTAACAAAAAAGCAGCTAGAGTTGATAATTGACTACTCAATAGATGGCAGGATTGATGGCCTGATACTAACAAATACCACAATTGAACGTAAATATATCAAGAACAAAAGGTATAGTAATGAAGATGGCGGTCTATCAGGTAAACCATTAATGCAAAAATCAACAAAAATATTAAGAGATAGCTATACGATATCAGAGGGAAAAATCCCATTGATTGGGGTGGGAGGTATCTCTTCAAGTCGAGACATTATCGAGAAAATACGAAATGGCGCTTCTCTGATACAATTATACACAGCAATAGTTTACGAGGGGCCAACACTTATCAGTAAATTAAAGAAAGAATTAATAAGTGAAGTTGAGCAATATGGGGTTAAATCGATTGCAGATCTTGTAGGTACTGCCATTAAGAAATAGCGAAAGTATTATCGGACTCTTGACAGCCCCGCGACTAACAACCCGGCTATCCACGCAATTATGACACATATAATTCCGTATAGCAGCGGCCTCTCATTTGCTTGTGTGTATATGTATTTTCCTGCGAGTGTTTTGTTAACAAATACTGATGAGACATCTTTATCAATTAATTCCTGGTCTTCAAAGAAATAAATTGAGACTTCATAAGTTCCTTCATTTATATCCTTTGGTAATTCGACTGATGCGCGAAAAAGTTTATCTCCAATTATTCGAACGCCGGTGTATTTCTCTATAAAAATTCCATCTTCCTTATTTTTTTTTATTATTTCTCTATAAATATTCTGTAATTGGTTTTGTCTACCAGCCATAAACTTGATGTATTCAAGGCCAATCTGATTTTCTTCTAAAAAATTCTTACTTGCAATTCGTTCAATATTTCGATTACTGTAAATAGCATAATAACCAGGAACACTCTCTACGAGAGTATTATCACTATTCACCCAAATTCCATATTTTTTCACTTTCCCTCTCACGGAAACAGACTTCCTGGTACCTGTAACTTTAACTATAATGTCTGATTTTGATAAGTCACTGTTATTGAATGCTCCAAAGATAAGCAGCTCCTCCCCGAAAAAATTTGAGCCAATTTGTATGTGCGGATCATCAAGCTGAACTACAAGATCATCTTCAACTTGATGCGTTGTGGCATAATTTGCATGTGGAAAGGACATGCAAACTAGCGCAAATAAGAATATCTTTGTAAGGTTATTTAAAAACATCTACGATCACATATATATCTTGCGGTTCAGTAACGAGTTCCAACAACATCTTAGCGCAAACCGTAAGTATGAGTACGCCTA
>CENJ01078784.1_pt1 | contig 16896 bp, 12 predicted proteins | sample 356161 | NCBI WGS metagenome assembly CENJ01 (sample SAMEA2619531, study PRJEB7988) | marine metagenome | biome: marine biome (ENVO:00000447); feature: surface water layer (ENVO:00002042); material: "saline water (ENVO:00002010), including plankton (ENVO:xxxxxxxx)" | depth 5 m
CGGCATTCCGCCGATGGCCTGGTCGCCGCTTGCCGGTGGAGCGCTGTTCGCGCCGGAAAACAAATCCATCCATGACAGTTTGGCGGCGATCGCGGCGCGCCATGACAGCGACGTGACATCGCTTGTCGTGGCGTGGCTGATGGCGCATCCGGCACGGATCATGCCGGTGATGGGAACCAACAGCCTGCAGCGCATTGCCAGCTTTGGGGCCGCCGCCGGGATCAGTATCGACCGCGAAACCTGGTATGAAATCTACACCATCGCCCGTGGCGAGGAGGTTGCCTAGCGGGGGTTGCGGACGCCCAACCGCCGTCAGTCCTGTAGACGTCAGTCCTGCAGCAGGCGGTAGATCTGCCGCCAGCGTGCATGCGCCGCGGCAAGCGGCTCGGCCAGCGCCGGATCGGGACTGATCGTCCTCCGGATCGCCGGCTTGTGGCAGACATCATCGGCGCTGGCCCCGTCGGCCATCATCGCAAGCCGTGCCGCGCCAAGTGCCGCGCCAAAATCGCCATCCGCCGGCAGATCAATGGGAATGCCGGTCACTGCCGCGATATAGGTCAGCCAGGTTTCATTCTTCGCGCCGCCACCGGTCGCCAGCAATCTTGTCGGCGCGGCCCCGGCCTCACGCAGGACGTTGGTGGCATCGGCAATCGCAAAGCCCACCCCCTGCAGCACCGCGCGCGTCATCTCGCCCCGCCCGTGATCGCGCGCAAGGCCGAAGAATCCACCCCGCGCATTGGCGTCATTATGCGGCGTGCGCTCACCCGACAGATAGGGATGGAACATCAGGTCGGTGGCGGCAAGATCGGTGCCGGCAAGATCGCGCATCAATGTTTCAACATCGGCGCCGGTGATCTCACATAGCCAGGACACGCAGTCGCTTGCCGCCAGGATCACCCCCATCTGGTGCCATGTATCAGGAAGCGCGTGACAAAAGGCGTGGGCGCCGCTCTCCGCCGCCGGGGCAAAGCTGTCGGTCACCGTGAACACAACCCCGGAGGTTCCAAGCGACAGGAAACTGTCGCCCGGCAGCACGGTGCCGAGTCCAACGGCCGCCGCCGCATTGTCGCCGCCACCACCGGCAACCACAGGCTGGCCGTCGATCCCCCAGTCGCTGGCGATCTCGGCGCGAAGCCGGCCTGACACGGCGTTGCCCTCGACAAGGCGCGGCATGTTCGAACGGTCAAGGCCGCACAGGCCGAGAAGCCTGTCCGACCAGTCGCGCCCCGCCACATCAAGCCAAAGCGTGCCAGCCGCATCGGACATTTCGGACACCGCCTCGCCGGTCATCCGCAGCCGCAGATAATCCTTGGGGAGAAGGATCATTTTCGTGGCGGCGAACAGATCGGCTTCGGCTTCCGCCATCCAGACGGCCTTTGGCGCGGTGAATCCCGGCATCACGGCATTGCCGCCGATTGACCGGAATTCGGGATGTGACGCATCAAGGCGCTCTGCCTGCGGCGCCGAGCGCGTATCGTTCCACAGAATGGCCGGTCGCAATGGCCGCATTGCCGAATCCAGCGCCGTCAGCCCATGCATCTGCCCCGACAGGCCGATGGCGGTGACCGCGGCAAGTTCGGCCGGCTGTGTCTGTTTGAGCTGGCGCACCGCCATGTCGGCCGCCTGCCACCATGAATCGGGATCCTGTTCCGACCATCCCTGATGCGGGCGGCTGACGGACAGGGGGGCCGACTGGCTGGCGATGGGGTGGCCGGCTACGTCGACAAGCAGAGCCTTTACCGCCGAGGTGCCAAGATCGAGACCAAGAAACATAACGCCCTCCCATGTTGAGACAACCATGTTTTGGCGGTCATCCTCAGGCACCGAGCCTATCACCGAATGGCCGGCATTTCACGCGGCAAGAGACCGGACCCGTCCCGCGCGCTACCCCGGCAATCATGGGGTGATGTTGGCCCTGATATTGGGCGTGATATTGGGCCTGATTTTGGGCGCAAATGCTGTCAGGATGGGCTGGACAGGTCCAGATAGCGGCGCACCGTGTCTTCAACGCCGTCTTGATAGAGGCTTCTCAGCCAGCCTTCAAAGGCCGCGGCGAAATGCGGTTGGCCAGCCAGATCGCCATAGATCTGGGTCATCTCAAGCCAGGCCAGCGGACGGGTCCTGGCCTGTGCCGCGGTGGTGGTGAGCAGATCCCATAGCGGGTCATTGGCTTCGATATGGCTGCCATCCTCGCGCGTTCCGGCGCACATGCGCGCCCACAACGCCTCGACCAGGGCCAGCCCCGACACCGTAACGCCGGCGGTAAGTCCGTCGCGCACCGATGGCAGCAGGAAGCCGACATGCCGCGCCGACCCGTCAAAGGCAACGCGGCGGACCGTGTCGACAATCGCCGGATTGGCAAATCGTTTGTCGATCATGCCAAGATATGCCGCCGCCGTGATGCCCGGCATCTGTGGCACATGCGGCATGATTTCCTCGCTCTGCACCTTGCCGAACAGGGCGTGGATCGTCGGGTTTTCCATCGCCTGTGAAATGGTGTCGAGCCCCATCAGTTCGGCAATATTGGCGATGATCTGATGGCCGCCATTCAGCATGCGGATTTTGCGGGCTTCGAACTGATCCACGCTGTCCGAAAATTCGGCGCCAACAAGGTCCCAGTCTGGTCGTCCGGCGCAGAATTCATCTTCGATGACCCATTGGCGGAAATTCTCATGCGTGACAGGCGCGGCGTCATCCACACCGATGGTTCTGGCAAGCTGCCTCTCGATCGGCCCGGTCGCCGGCACGATGCAATCGACCATCGAATTGGGGAATGAACACTGGCTGTCAATCCAGTCGGCAAGGTCCGGGTCGGACAGACGCGCAAGACCGACCACAGTCTGTCGCAGGATCGCCCCATTGCCCTGAAGATTGTCACAGCAGAGACCCGTGAACGGCCCCGTTCCAGCCTCGCGCCGCAGGCGAAGCGCGGCAACCATGGCGCCAAAGGCCGTGCGCGGGCGTGCCGGATTTTCCGCATCGTGAAGAATGTCGGCATGCGCAGTGTCCAGACCGCCGGTATCCGGGTCGATATAGTAGCCGCCCTCGGTGATGGTCATCGACACAATCCGGATGCGCGGATCGGCCATGGCGCCGACCAGCGCGGCATTGTCGGCCTCGACAGGAAGGTAGTCGAGCATCGGCCCGATGATTTCGGCAGCCTGACCGCCATCAGGATCGAGTTCGATCAGGGTGGTCAGACAGTCCTGGGCCAGCAGACGCTGGCGCATCATCCGGTCATGGTCCCGCACCCCGGCGCCGATGATGGCCCAGTCGCTGGCGCCGCCCCGCTGCATCAGCCGGTGAACATACCAGGCAAGATGCGCACGGTGGAAATTGCCGACACCGATATGAACGATGCCTGGCGTCATGCCGCCGCGGTCATATTGCGGCAGCGTCGCCATGCCGGACAAATCGCCGAGCGTGGCATTGCTCAGCGCCGTGGCGTCGATTTCCGTGTTGGCAACTTCCATCAACTCATCCATTGTCCGCCATCCACATTATAGGTCTGGGCGACGATATATTCGGCCTCGTCACTCGCCAGAAACACGGCCATGCCGGCAAGGTCTTCGGGGCGGCCCATCCGTCCGAACGGTACGGTGGCGGCGACCTCGCGTTTTTTCTGGCCTCGCGCCATGTATTCATATTTTGCAAAGAAGGCGTCGACACCGTCCCAATGCTCGCCATCGACAACACCGGGGGCGATGGCGTTCACATTGATTCCGTGACGGATCAGGTTCAGCGCGGCCGACTGTGTCAGGCTGATGACAGCCGCCTTGGTCGCGCAATAGACCGCGACAAGCGGCTCGCCGCGACGGCCTGCCTGGCTTGCCATATTGATGATCCTGCCGCCCTTGCCGCGGTCGATCATCTGCTTCGCCACCGCCTGCATCGTGAACAGCGTTCCGGCGACATTGATCCCGAACACCTGCTGATAATCGGCGCGGGTGATATCGGTGATCGGCGCAGCGGTAAAAACGGCCGCGTTGTTGATCAGGATATCGATGCCGTCAAATTCGTCCGTGACCGTGGCCACCGCCGCGTCGATGCTGGCCTGATCTGTGACGTCCATCTCGATGGCTATTGCCGCATCGCCGATCTCGGCCGCCGCCTTGCTGGCGCGTTCGATATCGATATCGGCCAGCGCAACGCGCGCGCCCTCATTGACATAGGCCTGCGCGAAATGACAGCCAATGCCCCGTGCCGCGCCGGTAATCAGCGCTGTTTTGCCAGCAAGCCGCGTCATGTCAGGCGCAACCCGTTCTGATCAAAGCGATGCAGATGCGCAAGGTCGGGGGTAAGGTAAACGGTACTGCCATATGTAAGCTCCATTGCGCCGCTGGCCCTAACCGTCAGCGGTTCTGTAAATCCCGGGCAATTGACGTGGAAATAGGTGTCGGAGCCGAGATGTTCGGACACGCCGACAACGCCTTCCCACTCACCCTTTTTCGTCGAGATGGTGATGTTCTCAGGCCGGATGCCAATGGTATGGGCGTTGTGCCTTGCGGCTTCGGCGCCCTCCAGAAGGTTCATCCGCGGTGAGCCGATGAAGCTGGCAACAAAGGTGTTCTGCGGGGTGCGGTAGAGTTCCAGCGGACTGCCGACCTGTTCGATCAGGCCATTCTGCAGAACCACGATCTTGTCGGCCATTGTCATGGCTTCCACCTGGTCGTGGGTGACATAGATCATCGTGGTCGACAGGCGCTTGTGAAGTTCGCTGATTTCCAGCCGCATGCCGACACGCAGCGCCGCATCGAGGTTGGACAGCGGTTCATCAAACAGAAAGGCCGTCGGTTCGCGAACAATGGCCCGGCCAATGGCGACACGCTGGCGCTGGCCGCCCGACAGCTGGCCAGGGCGACGGTCAAGATATTCGGTGAGGTTCAGCACCTTTGCCGCGTCCTCGACGCGGCGTTCCTGCTCGGCCTTACCCAGACCGGCCATGCGCAGCGGGAAGGCGATATTCTTGCGGACCGACATATGCGGGTACAGGGCATAGGACTGAAACACCATCGCCAGCCCGCGCCGGGCCGGCGGAATGGCGGTTGCATCGACGCCGTCGATCAGAACCTGCCCGGATGTCACATCCTCAAGCCCGGCAATCAGGCGCAGCAGGGTCGACTTACCGCATCCTGAAGGCCCGACAAAGACGACGAACTCGCCATCCTCGATCTCCAGATCCAGCGGCGGGATGACCTCGACATCGCCAAAGCTCTTCGAGACCTGTTTGAGCTGTATCTGTTTCATCTGCGCCTCCCTATTTCACTGCGCCGAAGGTCAGGCCGCGAACAAGTTGTTTCTGGCTGAACCAGCCCATCACCAGGATCGGTGCGATCGCCATGACCGATGCCGCGCTGAGTTTTGCGTAGAACAGCCCCTCGGGACTGGAATAGCTGGCAATGAAGGCTGTCAGAGGGGCGGCCTTCGCCGCGGTCAGGTTCAGCGTCCAGAACGCCTCGTTCCAGGCAAGGATCACGTTCAGCAGCATTGTCGAGGCGATGCCCGGGATGGCCATCGGGGTCAGGACATACAGCAGTTCAGCCCGCATGCCGGCCCCGTCCATCCGCGCCGCTTCCAGAATTTCGGCCGGAATCTCGCGGAAATATGTGTAGAGCATCCACACGATGATCGGCAGGTTGATCAGCATCAGCACGATCACCAGGCCGATGCGGCTGTCGAGAATGCCAAGCTGGATGAACAGCAGGTAGATCGGATACAGCACCCCGACCGCCGGCAGCATTTTTGTCGACAGCATCCACATCAGGATACCGCGGGTCCGCTTTGACGGCACGAAGGCCATCGACCAGGCAGCCGGCACGGCGACAAGAATGCCAAGCAATGTTGATCCGACAGCGACGATGACCGAATTGAAGAAATGCTTGAAATAGTCCGACCGGTCCTGAACCACGGCATAGCTGTCAATCGTCCAGGCCGAGGTCAGAACCTGCAGCGGAGTCTTGATGGCGTCGCCCTCGGACTTGAAGGACAGCACGACAATCCACAGGATCGGGAAGAAAATCACCATGGCCACCAACCAGGCGATGATGGTGGTGATCGTCTTGCGGCGGGTGGTTGTTGCGCGGGCCATGATCCGTCCTCCCTACGCGTCCAGATTCTTGCCAACGACCCGCAGCAGGAACACCGCCACGATGTTGGCCAGAATGATGGCATAGACCCCGCCGGCCGAGCCAAGCCCGACATTCTGGCTTTCCAGCACCCGCTGGAAGATCAGATAGGTCAGCGTCTTGGTGCCAAAGGCACCGGCGGTGGTGACGAAGATTTCGGCAAAGATCGACAACAGGAAAATCGTCTGGATCAGAATGACAACGGTGATCGCGCGCGCCAGATGCGGCAGGATGATGAACCAGAAACGGCCGATGGGGCGGGCGCCGTCCATCTCCGCCGCCTCCAGCTGTTCGGTATCAAGCGACTGGATCGCGGTCAGCAGGATCAATGTCGCAAAGGGCAGCCATTGCCAGCTGACGATCATCACAAGCGAGGGCAGGGATGCCTGGCTAAGCCACTGGATCGGTTCGGCCCCGAAGAATCGCCACAGATGGGCGAAGAAACCGTTCACCGGATCCATGAACATGTTCTTCCAGACCAGGCCGGACACGGTCGGCATCACGAAGAAGGGGGCGATGACCAGAATGCGGACGACGCCCTGTCCCCACATTGGCTGATCAAGAAGCAGCGCCAGCGCGATGCCAAGAAGCACCGTTATGACGAGCACACCGCCAACAATAATCAGCGTGGTGGCAACGGCGGGCCAGAATGAGCTGGACGAGACGAAGCGGACGTAATTGTCGAAGCCGACCCAGCCAAGGTCGCCGCCACGTAGCGGCAGATATTTCTTAAAGGAAAAATAGAGTGTCATCACCAGTGGCACGAGCATCCAGCCGAGAAGCAGGATGACCGCTGGGGCCATCATCAGTCTTGCGGCGGATTGGGAATGCTGTGTGGCCACGGGAAATGCTCCTTTATCGCCGGCGCGGGCCTCACCTGTGAGGGGCCGTGAGCCATATGCGGGTATGGAGAGGTCCGGGGGGCATCAGACAACGCCCCCCGGCGGTTTAGATAAGCCTAGCGATAGCCGGCAGCTTCCATGGCATCATTGGTCAGGGCTTGTGCCTTGGCCAGTGCCTCTGCCACGGTTTGCTGACCAGCATAGGCAGCCGAGAATTCCTGGCTGACTTCGGTTGCAATGCCGGCAAATTCCGGAATGGCGGCAAACTGGATGCCAACATACGGGCTCGGATCGACGGTCGAGTTGTTAGGATCGGCCGACAGGATCGAGTCCAGAGTCATCTTGGCAAAAGGAATGTCCTTGTAGTTTGCGTTCTCGTACAGCGACGTACGTGCGCCCGGAGGAACGTTCGCCCAACCCTCTTTCGAGGCAACCAGCTCGATGTAGCCATTGGAGGTGGCCCACTCGATGAACTGCTTGGCAGCGGCTTCCTTCTGGGTGCCGGCCGGAATGGCAAGCGCCCAGGCCCAGAGCCAGTTCGAACGTACGCCCATGCCGTTATCCGGTGCCAGCGCGAAGCCGACCTTGTCTGCGACGGTCGAATCATTCGGGTTGGTCACGAAGGATGCCGCCACGGTGGCGTCGATCCACATGCCGCACTTGCCTTGCTGGAACAGCGACAGGTTTTCGTTGAAGCCGTTGGTGGCAAAACCTGCGGGGCCGGCGTCATTCATCATGTTGACGTAGAAGTTCAGCGTGTCGGACCACTCGCGTGTGTCGAACTGTGCGTTCCACTCTTCGTCGAACCAACGGGCGCCGAACGAGTTCGACATGGCCGTGATGAAGGCACCGCCTTCGCCCCAGCCGGCCTTACCACGAAGGCAGATGCCGTTGATGTCGTTGTCACGATCAGTCATCTCGCGGGCGGCCTTCGCAATGAAGGACCAGGACGGCGCGGTAGGCATTTCCAGCCCGGCCTTTGCCATCAGATCGGTGCGGTACATGATCATCGAGCTTTCGCCATAGAACGGCGCTGCATACATCGTGCCGTCATAGCTCAAGCCACCTGCCATGGCAGGAAGGATGTCACCCGCATTGTAGTCGGCGCTGAGGTCGTTAAGCGGGACCAGCCAGCCATTCTTGCCCCAGATCGGTGTCTCGTACATGCCAATGGTCATGATGTCGAAAGCGCCGCCCTTGGTGGTGATGTCGGTTGTCACGCGCTGACGAAGCACGTTTTCTTCCAGTGTCACCCACTCGACCTTGTGGCCTGTCTTGGCAGTGAAATCGTCGGTGAGACCCTGCATGCGGATCATGTCACCATTGTTGACTGTGGCGATGGTCAGTGTCTCTGCGAAAGCAACGCCCGACGCCATCAGCGTCGCCGCGGCTGCCGTGCAGACCAGTTTTTTGAAGTGCATGGTATTCCTCCTCCTGGATGTCATACGCGGAAATACAGCACAGAAATGTTTTCTCGCGTCAATATATTTTTGACGCGCGTAAATAAATGTTTGTTTATTCGGACTCTCTTGTCGGCACCTATGCCGAACCGCGCATGATCAGGCGGGCCGCGAACAGGGTTTCCTCGCGATCCTGAAGCTGGCCACCGGCCTCGATCAGCTGGAACAGCGTTTCGACCGCGTGGTCAGACACCGATTCATAATCATGTGCCGCGGTGGTCAGCGACGGACAGGTGAAGCGGGAATAGGGGTGGTCATCATGCGATGCCAGGCGAATCGTACATCCCTCGTCGCGGCCGACCCTGACCCCCATCTCATGGCATGCCGACAGGAACCCGATCGCCAGCCTGTCATTGCTGCACAGCACGGTGTCGGTCGGCAGCAGATCTTCCTTCAGCACCTTCATCGCGCCTGCACGGCCGATCTCCTCGAACCCCCAGCCGGCGCCGTCGATCTTTACCAGATGTGGTTCGAGATTCAGCCGCCGCATCATCTCAAGATAGGCATGCCGCCGCTTATTGGCATTCGGGTTGGCCGGATCGCGCATTTCGAAAAAGCAGGGGGCACTTCCCGTTCTGCTCAAATATTCAACGGTTTGCGATACGAAACTGAAATTGTCCGAGCCGACAAAGGCGGCCCCGACGCCCTCGATATTGCTGTCGAACAGGATCGTCGGAACATCACGGCAGAATTCCTCGACATGTTTCTTGTCCGAGGCCCGGCCAAGCGGCGCCAGCAACACGCCGGCCGGCCTGAGCGAGCGCAGGGTATCGAGGATGTCGCATTCCAGCCCCTGTTCGCCATGCGAGGAAAACAGGGTGGGGGTGTATCCTGCGTCGATGCAGCGGCGTTCGATGACACGGGCAATTTCGGCAAAGAACGGATCGGCAAGATAGGGAACGACGATGCCTATATTCTTCGTCAGCCGCCGATTCTGGTTCATCGCATAGATGTTCGGGCGGTAATCATATTCCTTCAGCGCCGCCTCGATTCGGCCCCGCGTTGACGGCCTGACGCTGTTCGGATCATTGAAGTATTTCGAAATAGTGGGACGAGAAATGCCGCAGAGTGCGGCGAACTCATCCATATTTCTGATCTTTTCCTGGCTCATCGTCGTTCCTGGAATCGCGCCGGACATGCTTGACAAACGCGCACCCTACGCGTCAGACAATATTAACGCGTGTAAAGTTTTGGGCAAGCCGACTTTGCGGAAAATCGTGATAATCTGGCTTTCCAGTAAAAAATTTAGCGACCAGTAAAAAATTCAACGACCAGAAGAAACGACCAGAAGAATGGTGGGAAGCATGTCATCCGGTGCGAGGGTAAACCTTGGTGATCCGACCCACCTCGGTGTTCTGGACAGTCTGGCATCGGACATCCTGGCGCTGGCAACCGGCGGTGAGATGATCTCGGTTGCCGTTGCCGGCCCGCCGGGCAGTGGCAAATCCACGCTTGCCGCGGCGCTGGCCGACAGGATCGGACCCTGCTGCTGTGTCATCCCGATGGATGGGTTTCACCTTGACAATGCAACGCTTGAGGCGCGCGGCCTGCTGCCCGTCAAGGGCGCGCCGGAAACGTTCGATCTGGCAGGCTTCACGAATCTGATCCAGGCCCTGCAAAGTGGGGTGACGAATGTGTTTCCCACCTTCGATCGTGATTCGGACAGTGTTGTCGAGAATGGCGGACGCCTTGGCGAAGGCGTGTCGGTGCTGCTATTCGAGGGAAATTATCTGCTGTTTGATGAGGATGGCTGGGCCGATCTGGCTGACAGCTGGGATGCCAGCATATGGCTGGATGTGCCGGAGGATGTTCTGCAGGAACGGTTGACCCGCCGCTGGCTCGACCAGGGGATGTCGCAGGAGGATGCGCTGGCACGCGCAAAGATGAACGATCTGCCCAATGCCAGGCGTGTTGTCCAGCGGGCCCTACCGGCAACCCGGACCTTGTCCAACTGACCCGTTGCCGGGCAGAAGACAGATTGCGCCGGGCCGCCTCAGTCCTTGTTGTTGGCGAGTGCCTTTTCCATCACTTCGGCAATGCGGTTGGTGAAGTCGCGCGGGTCGGCGATAGTCTCACCCTCGGCGACGATGGCGCTGTCATAGAGTAGCCGCGCAAAGCTGTCTGAACCGTCAAACTCGCCTGTTTCCATGCGGCTGTTCAGCGCCTTGATCAGCGGGTGCTTGGCATTGACCTCAAGGATCTTTGGCCCGCCATGGAAGTCCGGATTGTGCATCCGCATCATCCGCTCCATCTGCGGGTCCATGCCGCTCTGGTCGGCGACGAGACGGGCCAGGCTCGTTTCCAGATTGGCCGAGCTGCGCACATCGGCGACATCGCCGCCAAGGACATGCTTCATCTTCGCCATGAAACTGTCGGACAGCACCGTCTCGGCCTTGTCATCCTCCTCGCTGGCCTCGCCGACATTCGAGATATCGACCTCGCCGCGGGTGATCGACTGGAAGGATTTGCCGTCGAATTCCGGCGTGTTGGCAAGCCAGAAATCATCGATCGGATCGGTCAGCACAAGGACATTGATCCCTTTCGCGCGGAAGGACTCCAGATGCGGGCTGGTCATCGCCAACTCGGCATTCTCCGCCGACAGGTAATAGATCACCTCCTGGCCGGCGGCGAATCCCTCGACATATTCCTTCAGCGTCACCATGCCATCACTGCCGGTCGAGCGGAACAGGCTGATATCGAGGATCTTGGCGCGGTTGGCGTCATCCTCATACAGCCCTTCCTTGATCACCCGGCCCATCGCACCCCACAGGCTGTCATAGTCCTCGCGGCGTTTCTCCAGCGCCTTGCCGAACTCGCCAAGGACGCGCTTGACGATGGCCTTGTTGATCTTCGTGACAACCGGGTTCTGCTGCAGCATTTCACGGCTGACATTCAGATCGACATCCGGTGTGTCGATGACGCCGCGAAGAAAGCGCAGCCATTTCGGGATCAGCCCCTCGCAATTGTCGGTGATGAACACGCGATTGACATAAAGCTGCAGGCGCGAGCGCCGCTCCGGGTCGAACAGATCGAACGGCGCCATTGACGGGATGAAGACCAGATTGGTGAATTCGACCGCGCCCTCGGTGCGGTTGTGAAGCGTGGCAAAGGGCGTGTCATAGGCGGCGGCGACCGAGGCATAGAAATTCTGATACTCCTCTTCGGAAATATCCTTCGCCGGGCGTGTCCACAGCGCCACCGCGCTGTTCAGCCGTTCCGGATCGGCCTTGCTGTCAAGCCACATGATCGGCTGCGCGATATGATCGGAATATTTCTTCACAAGGAATTCGATGCGTTCGCGCTCGACATATTCCTTGGCGTCCTTGCGAAGATGCAGCGTGATGTCGGTGCCGACAGTCTCGCGCTCGGCGCTGTCGATGGAGAAACCCGATGTACCGTCGCTGTGCCAGCGGCTGGCCCCGGACGCGCCATGCGCCCGTGAGACGACATCAATGCTCTCGGCCACCATGAAGGCGGAATAGAAGCCAACGCCGAACTGCCCGATCAACTGGTCGGTCAGCTCATCGCCATCCTTGCCATTCTTCGCTGTCTCGACGAACGCCTTGGTGCCGGAACTTGCGATGGTGCCAAGTGTTTCCTTCATCTCATCGGCGGACAGGCCGATGCCATTGTCGGTAATGGTCAGGCTGCGGGCTTTCTTGTCGGCGCTGATGGTGATCTCGCCATCGAACGTTGCGGCCGCATCACCGGCGCTCAGCACGGCGAATTTACGCTTGTTGATGGCGTCGGATGCGTTGGAGATCAATTCACGAAGGAAAATCTCCTTCTGCGAATAAAGCGAATTGATGACGATATCGAGGATTCTGCCGGTATCGGCCTCGAAATCGAAGGTCTGGTCGGACATGCGGTGGCCCCCACTTATTTGATTATCCTCCGGATTGGGGCGATTTGGGTTCTGCAATGCCTGATGTCAAGGCACCTCGCGCAGTGGTGAGGCACGGCGCCGGAGATTGCCAGGCTCATATCATCAATGACAGGCCGGATGTCAGTCTCCGGAGGTCAAAGCGCGGGCTGCGCGGGCGGAGCGCGTGGCGGCCTCGTCGATTGCCGGGACGTCACCCTCACTGATGATGACACCATAGAGATCGCGTGCCTCTACGGCGCTATACCGGCCAAGTCGCACATCCTCAAGGACCGCTTCCGGCGGTCTCTCGAACGGATCGCCATAGCCGCCGCCGCCGGGGGTGCGCACCCAGACCCGGTCGCCCGGCGCCAGCGCGATATCCTGTTCCTTCGACAGATGGAGCGGGACATAGGGCTCACCATCACGGATCACCACGACCTTGTTCACCTCGCCATCATCGCCGCCAAGCGCGCCCTGCGGTCCGAACCGTCCATGATCCATGACAAAGCTGGCGCGGGCCTCGCCATTGCGCAACTCAAGTTCGTAATCAAGTCCGAAACCGCCGCGGTTGCGACCGGCCCCGGCCGACCCCTCATGAAGCGCGTAGCGGTGATAGAGAACCGGAAAGGCCTGTTCCATGATTTCCACCGGCGGCGCTTTCGAGATGCCGATGGTCGAACAGCCATTGCTCAACCCGTCGCCATCGGCATTGCCGCCATAGCCGCCGCCGGACAGCTGATACATGACGAAATCCCGGCCGCGTTCGGCATTGTGGCCGCCAAGCGCGAAATTGCCGCTGGTGCCAGCCGGCGCGGCGGTGACGCGGTCGGGAAGCGGTTCTACTAGGGCGGCGAACACCGCCTCGGCGATACGCTGGCTGACCTCGGCCGCGCACCCCGAAACCGGGCGCGGGTAATGCGCGTCAAGGAAGGTGCCTTCTGGCCGGATCACCTCCAGCGGTTCAAACGCGCCGGCGCTGATCGGCACTTCGGGGAAGATGTGCCGCATCGCCAGATAGACCGAGCTGAGGGTCGTTGCGAGGACCGAATTCATCGGCCCGCGGCAGGGCGGGCTGGACCCGCTGAAATCGAAGATCAGCCGGTCATCGGCGCGCGTGACGCTGAGCCTGATTTCCAGCGGTTCGTCAACGACACCGTCGCTGTCGACATAGGCGACGGACTGCCAGCTTCCGGCCGGCATCCGCGAGATCAACTGGCGCATCTGCGTGGCGGCGCGACTGCGAAGCTCGGCAATGGCCTGTTCGACCGTGTCATCGCCATAGCGGTCAAGAAGCAGATCCAGCCTGTCGGCGCCAACCTCGAGCGCCGCCGCCTGCGCCTTCACATCGCCGATCCGCTGGTCGGCCACCCGGATGTTCGAACAGATGATGGCGTAGATCTCGCGGTCCATCACCCCCTGCTTGAACAGCTTCACCGGCGGCAGGCGAAGACCTTCCTGTTCCACCGCCGTGGCCGAGGCCGAGAACCCGCCAGGCACCGCCCCGCCCGTATCCGGCCAGTGACCGGTGTTGGACAGCCAGCACCACAGCTTGCCGTGCCGGTAATAGGGCCGGACAAAACGCACATCCATCAGATGCGTGCCGCCAAGATAGGGGTCATTGACAATATAGATGTCACCTGGCTCCGGCGCCGCTGCCTCGCCCTCGCTGATCAGCCGGATCAGTTCGGCAGTGGAATATTGCATGGTGCCGACAAAGACTGGCAGGCCGCCGACGCCCTGGGCGATCAGCGCACCGTCCGCGGCGGCATAGATGCCATCCGAGCGGTCATTCGCCTCGGCAATCACTGGCGAGAAGGCGGCGCGGGAGAAACTCAGATCCATCTCGTCGCAGGCCTGCTGCAGCCCGGCCTGGATGACGCTAAGGGTGATCGGGTCGAGACTCATGACGCGCCTCCGACGCTGATCAGGATGTTGCCGTCATCGTCCGAACGGGCGCTGTCGTCCGGCAGGATGAGGATGGTGCTGTCCATCTGCTCGAAAATGGCTGGCCCCTGAAGGCGCATGTCGAGGGGCAGTTTCTCGCGCGTATAGACAGGTGTGTCGCACCAGCCATCACCAAACCAGACGCGGCGCGTTCCTGTCTGCGCATCGGCCAGCGTCTTCACACGCCCAGAATCATCAATCAGCCCGCCAAGATCAACCTCGGCGCGCCGTCCGGTGACCGTCGTGTTGACATTCACCACCTGGGCGCGGATCTCGGGAAGCCTGACCCTGAACCTGTTGAAATAGACCTCCTCAAAGCGCGCCTGTATATCGCTGCGATCCGGCTGGCCATCATCCAGCGGCACCTGAAGAAGATGCGTCTGTCCGGCGAACTGCATGTCGAGCGAGTGCTGGACGCTGATCTCCGAGATGTCCACCGGCTCCTGCCCGATGAGCGCCGTTCCCTCGTCACGCTGCGCGCCGAGGATCTCGGTCAGCCGGCCCATATCGAGGGTGGCCAGCGGCGCGTTGACGGTCTGCACGAAATCATGACGAAGATCGGCGACGATACAGCCAAGCGCGTTGGTGATGCCGGGGCGTGCCGGCACCAGCACCTCGGGAATGCCGAGCTCGCCGGCCAGCGCCGAGGCGTGAAGCGGCCCGGCCCCGCCAAAGGCAAACAGCGAGAAATCGCGTGGGTCCTCGCCAAGCGAGACCGACACCATGCGGGTGGCGCCGGCCATGCGGGTGGTGGCGATGCGGATCACCGCCGCCGCGGCGCTCTCGGCATCGAGTCCCAGCTTGTCGCCAAGCTCACGCTGGAAGATCTGCCTGATCTGCGCCAGATCGACATTCCCGGGAACGGATTTGAGCTTGCCGACATCAAGCCTGCCAAGCAGCATGTTGGCGTCGGAAATGGTTGGGCTTGTCCCGCCGCGGCCATAGCAGATTGGCCCCGGGGTGGCACCGGCACTCTGCGGGCCAACCTCCAGAAGACCAGCCTCATTGACCCGCGCGATCGACCCGCCGCCGGCGCCGATTGTCCGGACGTCGACCATCGGCACATGGATCGGCATTGCGTATTCGAGTTCAATCTCGTGCGAGACTGACGGCTCGCTGCCACGGATCAACGCAACATCGGTGGAGGTTCCGCCCATATCATAGGTGATCAGATTGGGCCGGTTCGCACGGCGGCCGGTATAGGCGGCGGCAATCACGCCCGAGGCCGGGCCCGACATCACCGTCTTTGCCGCCTCGCGGACAACGCGGCTTGCTGAAACGGTGCCGCCATTGCCGTTCATCACGAGAAGTTCACCGCCATAGCCGCCATCGCCAAGTTCCCTCGCCAATCTGCCGATATAGCGCTCCAGCAACGGCTGCACCGAGGCGTTCACCGCGGCGGTGACCCCGCGCTCGAACTCGCGGCTTTCCGACAGCAGCGAATGGCCGGTGGTGATGTAGTCATTCGGCCAGAAGGTGGCGAGAATCTCCGCCGCCCGCATTTCATGGTCCGGGTTGGCATAGGCGTGAAGAAAATGCACCACCACTGATTCGACGCCGGCGGCAAGCAAGGCCTCGCCGGCCCGGCGCACCGCATCCTCATCAAGCGGTGTTATAATGCGGCCAGCATAGTCAAGCCGCTCTGGCACCTCGAGGCGCAGGTCGCGCGGGATGATCGGCGTGAAATCACCCTTCATACCATAGGGCTGGGGGCGGGTCCGGCGGCCAAGTTCCAGAACATCGCGGAACCCGGCGGTGGTGATCAGGCCGGTGCGGCTGAGCTTGCGCTCGAGAACGGCGTTGGTTGTCGTCGTGGTGCCGTGGATGACAAGGGCGACGTCGGTCAGGGTTGTTCCGGCCTCTGCCAGCGCCATCATGACACCGAAGGCCTGGTTGTCGATGGTGCTTGCCACCTTTGACAGGTGAACCGTGCCTGTCCGTGGATCGAGCCTGACAAGATCGGTAAAGGTGCCCCCGACATCAACGCCGATCAGGTCGCCCCCAATCAGATCAGTTTGATGGGCTTGGTCATGCGCCGTCATCGGCCCTGCTTCTCCGGTATTGTTCGCCCCGGTATTGCCCCGGTATTGTTGGTGTGCAAATGAGCGCCGAATATTGACAAATTGTCAATTGGCTTTCCAAATCTGAGGATGGTGTCACATTCCTCAAAAAATGGGCCGATGGCGCGTGTTTCTATGATGGCCGCCAGAATAGGTGGTGCAATGGGTGGCGCGGCGCTGATCTGCCTGGCGCCGGTGCCGGCCGCCGCCCATGCCACCGGCCAGAGCTTCATCGCGCTGCTGCCGACAGGCCCCTATATGGCGGTCGGCGTGATCATCGTCGCGCTCAGCATCCTGCTGTTTTGGTTTCTGCCGCATCGGTCGGTGGGGCGATTGCTGCCAAGCCGCGATCTCGGGCCGATTGCCGCGCCGCCGCTGTTTCGCGCCGTCTCCAGCTTTGTGTTTTTCCTGCTGTTCTGCTGGCTCCTGTCGCGGGGATTTTCCGGCACGCGCGACCCGCTCGAAAACCCGCTCGTGCTGGGGTTCTGGGTTGTGTTCTGGATGGCCTCGCCGATGGTTCAGGGTTTCCTGTTCGATCTCTGGGGCTGGATGTCGCCCTGGCGCTGGCTCGTCGCGCCGCTGTCGGCGGCGGTGCCGCGC
>CENJ01073608.1_pt1 | contig 16895 bp, 13 predicted proteins | sample 356161 | NCBI WGS metagenome assembly CENJ01 (sample SAMEA2619531, study PRJEB7988) | marine metagenome | biome: marine biome (ENVO:00000447); feature: surface water layer (ENVO:00002042); material: "saline water (ENVO:00002010), including plankton (ENVO:xxxxxxxx)" | depth 5 m
TACTTGCGGAAGTGCTTGTCGGTCTCCTGCAGGTTGTTGACCGTGCGACATGCGTGAAGTACAGTGGCGTGGTCTTTACCACCACAGTGCAGTCCGATATTGGCCAACGAGCTCTTCGTCATTTTCTTCGAGAAGTACATGGCGATTTGACGTGCCTGCACAATCTCGCGCTTGCGGGTCTTGCTCTTGAGCAATTCGAGCGGCAAGTCGAAGTAATCGCAAACGACTTTTTGGATGTAGTCGATGCTGACTTCACGCGCTGTGTTCTTGACAAACTTGTCAATCATTTGCTTCGCGAGGTCGAGGGTGATGGCCTTCTTGTTCAGGCTGCTCTGCGCGATGAGTGAAATCAATGCGCCTTCTAGTTCACGCACATTCGAAGTGATGCTGTAGGCTAAGTACTCGACAACTTCGCGCGGCAGCTCGATGCCGTCGGCGTACATCATTTTCTCCAAGATGGCCATGCGGGTTTCCAATGATGGGACCTGCAAGTCGGCACTCAACCCCCACTTGAATCGAGAGAGGAGGCGTTGTTCCATGCCTTGCATTTCAACCGGTGGCTTGTCGCTTGTCAAAACAATTTGCTTACCTGTTTGGTGCAAGTGATTGAAGATGTGGAAGAAGACGTCTTGGGTCTTCTCTTTGCCGCTGAAGAATTGTACATCATCAATGAGCAAAACATCCACCATCTGGTAGAAGTGACTGAAGTCGTTGACGGAATTGTTCCGCACCGCATCAATGAACTGGTGGGTGAACTTTTCCGAGCTAACGTAGAGCACGGTGAGTTCGGGGTTGCGTTCCTTGATCTCCAAACCAATGGCGTGTGCAAGGTGCGTCTTACCAAGACCCGTAGATCCGTAAATCAACAAAGGATTGAAAGAGGTGCCTCCAGGTTTGTTGGCCACGGCAAATCCCGCCGATCGGGCGAGGCGGTTGCATTCCCCTTCAATGAATTGTCCAAAGTTGTAGTTGGGATTCAGGTTGGAATCGATGTTGAGCTTGCGAAGCCCCGGAATGACGAATGGATTCTTGATTGGGGTGTCGTGAATTCCAGTTGACATGGGGACAGCAGGATTCTGAGTGGCCTGGCGGTTGGCCATAGGCATCTTGACAGCATAGGGGCTCGCTTGGCTGGTGCCTGTTGCTCCAGCGTTCTCCATGATGATGCTGTATTCGAGGCGTGCATCTGGACCGAGTTCCTTGAGGATGGTCTTGCTCAGCAGTTGGATGTAGTGTTCTTCCAACCACTCGTAGAAAAATTGCGATGGTACTTGGATGGTCAATACCTTGTCCTCAAGCTTGAGTGCTTTGATGGGGGCAAACCAGGTCTTGTACGCTTGGCTGCTGATGTTGTCTTTGATTACTTCTAGGCAGTTGTTCCAAATGGACAAGTGGTCTTGGCTCATGGTGAAATGGGCTAGTTGGTCAGGTTGCAAAAAGAGTGGATGGATCGTTAGCTTCGGCCGAAAAACCGGTGCCTGAATCCGCACGCAAGATTCTGATAAACTCCCGGAAAAAAAAATCGATTGGGGGTTGACTTTTTGGTTTTTTCGTTTGTAGCGGGCATCGTTCTAAAACTCAGTCGTTATTCGTCGATGATAATATACGGTTAGTAAAATATATAAAGTCCAAAGCTCTGAAAACGAACGTTTTGACCAACATCCACTTTTTATGAAGTCCTGGCAAAGTGGTATTTTCGTTCGTTGTAGCGTTTTTGCTCATTATCCAAGAATTATGGTTCATAAGTACGAGATGCGTGTACGGTATTCCGACACAGATCAAATGCAACGGCTTCATCACGCCGCTTACGTCGAGTACCTCGAAGTGGTTCGAATTGAATTTCTGCGTGCGTTGGGATTTTCATACAGTCGGTTGGAGCAATCGGGTTACTTATTGCCTGTGAGCACCTTACAAGTAAAGTATCACCGCGGTGTCGAGTACGATGAGGTGCTATCGTTTGACACCCGGGTTCAAGTCAACAGTAAAATCCGGTTGACGTTTGCAAGTGAAATTCGTGCAGCGGATGCGCTTGTTGCCACGGCGACCGTTGAACTGGCATGCATTGATTCTGTTCGCCACCGTCCCTGCAGGTTGCCCAAAGATCTGTTGCACGCCCTCCAAAAAGCATCAACCGAGGTTGAATAGCGAGTGGATTTCTTTGTGGGCGGTGCGTGCCACGTGGGGCCAGTAAAATTTCGTTGCGGTTGCATGCGCGAGTGTTCGGCCGTGCGCAATGTCCTTTTGCCAGTTAACCCAATGCGCTGATCGTTCTTCCGCATGCTCAAATAGAAAGGCATTCGGTACCCAACTGGGGTATGCTTGAGCCGATTTCAAAATGGGTATGACGCCGTGAGACATGGCCTCTGCGACGCTCACCCCGAAATACTCTTGCACCGGTTCGTGGAGAACGAAGTCGCATGATTGAAGCAAGGCCGTGTACGTTTCATGCGTAGCCGCATACCCATCGTGTAGGATTCGGTCGCGGTAGCGCTGGCGAATGGATTGGAGTACCGTAGGCACTTCAGCAAATTGTTGGCCGCACAGGATGAGCTTGAAATCGTGTCCTTCGGCTTCGAGGTCATTGAGGTGTTCCGCAAATTTGTCGGGTCCTTTGTCGTTGGACCATCGGTGGTTCCAAAGGATGGTCGGAGGTGCACCAACAGGGCGCTCAACGTCAACCGCAGCCGGCGCATCAATTCCGACGGGGAGCACGCTTGATTTTTCCGCCAAAGCGTTCATGGAATACCCCGTTTTGCAATCCGGCATGCATTTGATGAACTGCTCGGCGGCGTGTATGAAGACGTCGCGGTGATAGGATGAATTGAACCAAACCCAATCGGCCGCCACAGTGGACTGGATGTTGATGAACTGATAGGTGTGGTGTAGGCCACGAACTTTTTCGGCGTCCCCTTCATTCCAGGGGAAGGTCAGTTGATTTTCGTGGAAATACTGGATAACGGGGATGTCCCTCCACGCCGCGGGCAGCAATCCTTTCAGGCTCGCTACATCCAGCATGTCTGTCGTGAGTATCAAGTCGGGTAAGGATGCCGCCGCCGCCTGCCGCGCAAATTCGCCACCTGCTCCGTGCATCCGCCATTTCCAATGCTTGCCGGGCATTGTCCACAGTTCCACAGCCGTCCCTTGAATCTGAGAGAGGTGCTTTTGCATGCCCTTGGCCCAGTGCGCATGGGAACCGGTGTGGTAAGGATCGAGGAGGAGTGCCTTCATTTGATCAACCAATCTACCACCTTTTTCCATCCGGTTCTCGCTGCGGGCGCCTGCACATCAAGTGCGGGCGCTCCGGCCTCAATCCATGCACTGTACCACAACGAACTGACCCGATGGCAGGCCGCTGCCATGCGCCGTTCCACCTGTCCGTCAAGGGCAGCGTGGTAGTGCGCTGCAAATGCGGGGCTTCGCATCAGTTGCCGGACGCGGCCTCGCTCGACATAGGCATCGATGCGTTGGCCTTCGAAAGATGCGCGGGTTTGTTGTTCGAACGAGAACACGGAATCGAGGCAGGCATGGCTTTCCAGCACGGATTGCCATATAAGGTCATCGGGCCTTTCGATCCAGAGCGCCTGTGGCCCCGTGGGGAACAGGTTGTAATCGGCCATGAAGGCTTCGGGCAATTGCGTTTCCCACAGCGCGTGGATGCCATTTTGGGCGGTTTGCTTTCCATCGTAATTCCCCGATGTATGCAACGGTACATGTAGGTCGCTGATGTAGTGGGCCAAATCCACGGCAAGGCGCAGGATGGCTGCTTCGTTCTTCCGGTCAAATGCACCAATCAACCTGCGGTAGGTGCTCGAGGCGTGCCATGGCCCGATGCCGTGGGCGTGCAGGCTGTCTTCTGACCAATGTTGAATGGCTTCGTCGTACCCAATGGGAAACCACGAATGCAAGGTATCCAACGAAGGGCTGTACCGATCGAGGTCGATGTAATGCCGAATGCCCTCGCCTGAAACGGTGTGTTTGCGCAAATCGGCATCGTTCACGTGCTCGTGCAGCCAAGCACCATGCGCCTTGAAAAATGCATGAAGGGGAGGTGGTAACTGATGGATGGCGGCATCGACAATTGTTCGGTGCGCCGCAAACCCCCACGCAGCACATGGGGATGTAATCAGCAAGCTGATGCACAAGAAACCGTAGCAATGGATTTTACGAAGCGTTCGCCGAAGTCGTCGCTTCTTGCAGTGAAGAGGAGGCATCGTTTTCGTCCAATCGCACCAAATATCCATCGCGCAAGATGGGAATGGTCGTCAGGTTGTTGGGCGTCAAACAGTACTTCACGTCTTCGTTCAAGTTGAGTCTGCGCAATCGTCGTCGGTGCGAGGAAGCGCGCAAAAATGCGAGCATGTTATCGCGGGCCGATCGGTAGATGAATTTTGCCGCAATGGTACTGTCTTCATCGGCTTTGAACCGACCGCTCTCGATGAGTTGGTCTGCAATGGCTCCAGCACAGATGGTGTCTTCGAGGTTGAACTTGTCTTTCCAGCCTGAAGCGAGAACCAATACATTTTGATTCTGTTCCAACAACCAATAGCAAAGCGCATTGAGGTTATTAAGGGCACCAATGACTACTGTGTCTTTTTCGCTGGCGATGTCAATGGCCTTAGTTCCGTTGGTGGTGGTCAGTACAACGGATTTTCCCGCGAGCTCTTCCTTCCGTTCGATGTAGGCGATGGGGCTGTTTCCCAAGTCAAATCCAGGAACGATTTCACCGTTGCGCTCTGCTGCTCCAATGTGGCCTTTTGCCTTCCACTCCTCAGCTGCGGTCACCGATGCGACGGGTTTGATGCGTTCCACGCCGTTCTCCAAGGCCGTGCAGATGGCCGAGGTCGCACGCAACACATCAATGACGACCACCAATTCAAAGTTCTCCCGGTACAGTGGGTAATCCGCAGGAGAAAAACATACTTCAACGTAATTCAAAAGCCTCTATTCAGGTGGGTGAAAACGGAAGATACGAATTTCAGTGGAACGTCTATTTCTTCAGGAATCCCGGGCGCACTACTTCAGCAGGGATGGCGTTTTTTCGAATGCGAACATAGACGGTGTTGCCCAAGTGGGCTTCGCTGCTCGTGATGTACCCCATGGCAATGCTGTGCCCCAACGTGGGGGAACTGGTTCCAGAGGTGACGCGGCCGATCGTTTTGCCCTCCGCGTTTTCAATGGTGTAGCCTGTGCGCGGGATGCCGCGCTCCGTGATGACGAGTCCGCGGAGCAATTCCGGTGATCCAGATTCCTTCTCAGCTTGGAGCCGCTCGCTGTCGATGAACGGTTTTGTGAATTTCGTGATCCAGCCCAGTCCAGCCGTAATGGGGGAAGTGGAATCGTCAATGTCATTGCCATACAAGCAAAATCCGGCCTCGAGCCGCAGGGTGTCGCGTGCACCCAATCCACAGGGCTGTACGTTGGCGTCCATCAGTGCCTGCCATACAGGCGCAGCGTCATCGTTTTTGAGGTACAGCTCGAACCCTCCGGCCCCGGTGTATCCAGTGGCGCTGATGAGGCACGGGCGTCCGCAGACGGTCCCAAAATCAAACGTATAGTACTCCATGGCAGCGACGTCCGGCCCCGAGCTCAATGGGGCGAGTACCGAAGCAGCGTCAGGGCCCTGCAATGCAATCAAGGACCAAGCATCGGATTCGTCAGTGACCACTGCGTCGAAAGAATTGTGGTCGTGGATCCACTGGAAGTCTTTCAGGCGATTGGAAGCATTGACGACCAGCATAAACTCGTCTTCCGCAATACAGTATACCAGCAGGTCATCGACGATGCCTCCTTGGCCATTGGGCATGCAGCTGTATTGGACTTTGCCCGGGGTTAGTTTGCTGGCGTCGTTGCTGGTGACGTGCTGAATCAGATCCAACGCCTGCGAACCCTTGACGCGAAACTCGCCCATGTGCGAAACGTCGAACATTCCGCAGGCCAGTCTCACCGCGTTGTGTTCAATGACGAGGCCGGCATAAGAAACGGGCATTTCGAATCCAGCATACGGAACCATTTTGGCTCCAGCTGCTTGATGCTCCTCATGTAAGGCGGTCGGGGTTAGTGGGGTAGATAATTGCTCCATGAGGCCGCGAAATTACATCAAGTTCCGGGAGGTAAGGCCAAGCTTTCCAGTCGATGGGATAATTCTTGCGGTCCGAGCACAAACAAGGCATCGAGCACCGTGCATCCGGAGATGAAACCATGTTGCTGCTCGAATACTTGTGGGTAGCGTTCGAATGACCAACCATCACCTCGAAGCTCCTTTTTGTACCGGAGATCGTGAGCTACAGTCCCCATCGCAGGGGCTGAATCATAGGCTGGTGGAACGGTCCATCCACATGTTGCGCAGACCCATTGAATGCTCGCATCGCACCACGCTTGAAGTGATTTCGTGCGCTCACCTTGTTTGGGCAGCTGCTCCATCCACAGCGCGTTCAATTCGTCTTCGAAAAATTCGAAGAACGGACTGCCCCCATAGGCGGTTTTCAGTGAACGCCAGGCCTGCACGGAGGATTGGTGATCAGAGAGGAATAACGCTGAGCCCATGTCCGCATGTTGCACAGGAAACGTAATGCGCTGAGCGCCTTGCGGTCCGGCGATGACCATTCGGTTCTGGAGCGATTGCTTCTGAAACGTTGCTCCGGCATCGATTGGGGCCCCTTGCCGTGCGAGCGCCCACCAATGCAGAGGTGGAAACGGACAGAGGGGAAGAATGCCGGTCACTTGACGCTTTTGAACATGCGGTCCCAGCGGATTTTGCTTTCGCCGTGCTGCGCAGCATTTTGCTTGGAGAACCAGACAAACGAGGCGCGTCCTACGATATGGGTTTCGGGCACAAAGCCCCACATGCGCGAGTCGGCGGAACGGTGTCGGTTGTCGCCCATCATCCAATAGTAGTCCAGACCAAATGTGTACGTTGTTGCGGATTGACCATCGATGCGCACGTCATCGCCTACGATTTCGAGGTCATGTCCTTCGTAGGTCGAAATGGCACGGCGGTACAGCGCGATGTTGCGGGGGGTGAGTTCGATTGTCATGCCGCTTGATGGCAAGGCAATGGGACCAAAATTATCCGGATCCCAGGCATTGAACTCAGGTAGGAAGGCATTGGGGAACATTTCCAATCGTCCGCGGCGGTAACTCAGGTCAACACGCTCGATGCTCGTTGCCATGCCGCTGTTTTCCAATTGGGTCTTCTCTGCTTCGGTCAGCGCCCAAACTGCTTCGAGAGCGCGGTTCTCAATGGATCCGTCGATGTTGGTTAGGCCCAATCCCTTGAAGGCACGGCGTTTCTCCATGGGCGATGGAAAGGTGATGGAGTACTCGTACTGGACACCTGCCGGCGGCTCCAATGCTTCTCCGTTGATGAAGAGTTGCCCATCTTCTGCCGAAATGGTCTCACCCGGGAGGGCGACGCACCGCTTCACGTAGTTCTCTGTTTTGTCTAAGGGGCGCGCTCGGATGCCAAAGCGTTTTTCAAGGGCGGCCCGGGCTTGGGCTTCGTACGGTGCCGGGTCGTTTACATACGTCCCCACGTTTCCACCGGCACGTTTGATGGCCTCCATGCGCAAGATGGCGTAGTAATCGTGCCCAGCCCATTGCGGATCGACCACAATGGTGTCGCCGTGGGGAAAGTTGAACACCACGGCGTCGTAGCGTTCCACCTCCCGAATGCCCGGAAGGCGTTTGCACGGAAGGGCGAACCACTCGGTGTAGCTCGGTACCATGGAACCCGGTAACGCGTTGTGAATGAGCGGCACCGAAACAGGCGTTTGCGGCACTTTCGGACCGTAACTGGTTTTGCTCACGTAGAGGTAATCCCCGACAAGCATGCTTCCCTCCATAGAACCTGTTGGGATCATAAAGGCCTCGAAAATAAACGTGCGAACCACGGTGGCAACGACCAGCGCCCACAAGATGCTCTCACCCCATTCGCGTCCGGTTGACTTTTTGATGTTGGTCCAATCCCGCTTACCGACGTATTTGAACCCGGAGCGGCTCAAGACGGGCAGGAACACCCAGGGCAATGCCCCCTGTTTCCATTGATCAACGGTCGATCGCTCGCCAAAGGCGATGCCCAATTCGACGTGCATGATGACCAACATGATGAGGTTCACCCCTGGGATGACCAAGAGGATGAGCCAATACCAAGGGCGTCCGATGGCTTTGAGCCATGTCCAATAGTTCAATCCCGGAATGAACCCGTGGGTTCTATTCAGTCCAGCCCGTTCGAACAGGGCGGGGAGAAAAACGATATGCTCAATGAGCAGGATACCAAATAAAATCCAGGGGATCAATTCCATTTTTCAATTCTTTAAAAGGCCCGATGTGCTCGTTTCGAACGCTCGAAGTTCGTGAATTTATGCCCTGGACGGTGCCAACGTATGACAAGTCCGGGTGCGAGCAACGCGGCGGTATGGGGCGCAGGAACGGGACGGAGGTGCAGGGCTAAGTTTTCACTGACGTCGAAAGACAGCAGGTTGGCATCGACGTGGGCGTCGAGGATGCTCAGGGCATGGACACCGACCAAGGCAAACCAACTGAGGTCGCGATTTCGCCGGTAAAAGGCTTCTTCGCTGCGAGCGGTTTGCAATGCGTTGTAGTAGTTGGGAACCGTAGCCGGATCGGATTTTTCCAGTTCGATGAGGTCAGCCCGGGCAGCGTCCAATTGTGTTAAGTTGAAACCGATGGAGCTGATGCAGTAAGCTATGCCGCCCCACATCACAGGAGCTTTCCAATATTTGCGGTTCGCAATTTGACCGGCGCCGGGAATGAATGTGGCCAACCGCGTCACGCGTTTAATGCGCAGGTCTTCGAGGGAATCTTGGGCCGGAATGGCATCATTCTGCCCCCAAAGTGAGGCAGTGGGAGAGAGCGTGCACAATGCACAAGCCCAAACGACAATCCGCAACGTTCGCATCAAAGTCCGAGCAAGTTGAGGAGGTTGTCCAACTCGATGGCATCCTTGAAATTCAACTCAATCTTACCGCCGCCTTCTTTGTCTTTTCGCAGGTGGGAGCGCTGGCCGTACTTCAATCGGAGATCGGCTTGAACCTGTTGTTCATCGAAGGTGAGTACGGGTTTGGATTGGGAGCGAGAAGTGGCTTTGCTCTTGCGGACACGGGCCAATTCTTCTACGGCACGTACCGAAAGCTGCTCCGATTCAATGCGATTGAAAACAGTCTTTTGCCATGCGGGGTCATCGATGGCAATGAGGGCACGTGCATGGCCCATGCTGATGGTTTTGTGCCGAACGGCGAGCTGCATTTCTGCGGGGAGCTGCAACAAGCGAACGTAATTGGTGATGGTGGAGCGGTTCTTGCCCAGGCGCACCCCGAGGTCTTCGTGCGTCAGTTCGCACTCGTCGATCAGTCGTTTGAACGAAATGGCAATTTCGATGGCGTGCAGGTCTTCGCGTTGAATGTTCTCAACCAAAGCCATTTCGAGGAGGGTTTGGTCGTTGACTTCGCGGATATAAGCCGGCACTTCTTCGAGTCCGGCCAACTGCGCAGCGCGAAACCTCCGTTCGCCGGAGATGATTTGGTACTTGTCAGCTCGAACTTTGTGCACCGTGATGGGCTGGATGATGCCCAATTCGCGGATGCTTTGAGCGAGCTCTTCCAACAGGTTCGGGTCAAATTCCCGTCGTGGCTGCTCGGGGTTGTTGTCGATTTGTGAAATGGTCAATGAGCAGATATTGCCGGCCATTGAGCCAATCACAGGAGGAGCATCCTTCGGTTCTGGATCACCCGTTGCCGGGGCAGGAGCGCCGGGGAGCAAGGCGCCAAGACCTCTTCCGAGTGCTTGTTTCTTGGACATGCCGTGCTGGAGGATCAGTTGGAAACAGGGATGATCTTTTCCTCATCCGTCAGCTGCGTCATCTGGTTGCGCTGGAGAATCTCTCGGGCGAGGTTCAAGTAGTTGATGGAACCTTTGGATGAGGCGTCGTGCATAATGATGGACTCTCCGAAACTCGGGGCCTCGCCTAAACGCGTGTTCCGGTGGATGATGGTCTTCATCACCAGGTCTTGGAAGTGTGTGCGCACCTCGTCAACGACTTGGTTCGCCAGTCGCAGGCGGGTATCGTACATGGTCAACAAAATGCCTTCGACTTCGAGTGAATCGTTCAATCCGTTTTGCACGATTTTGATGGTGTTGAGCAATTTGCCCAATCCTTCGAGCGCGAAATACTCGCACTGCACAGGAATGAGAACGGCGTCCGCTGCGACGAGGGAGTTGATGGTAATCAAGCCAAGACTGGGTGAGCAATCGATGATGATGAAGTCGTAATCGTTGCGCACGGTGTCCAAAGCCTTGCGCAACTGCTGCTCGCGCTCTGCTTTGGAAATCAATTCAATTTCAGCGCCTACTAAATCGATGCGCGCCGGAAGCAAGTCGAGGTTGGGGCTTGAAGTGGCTACAATGGAGTCAGCAAGGTTGGTGTCACCGAGAAGGGCCTCGTAGGTGCCTTTGTTTACGGCGTTCAGGTCGATGCCTAGGCCGGACGTCGCATTGGCTTGTGGATCGGCGTCAATCAAGAGGGTCTTGTATTCCAAAACACCGAAACATGCGCCCAAGTTGATGGCCGTGGTGGTTTTTCCTACCCCTCCTTTTTGATTCGCGATTGCTATGACTTTGCCCATGACGTTCTGTTTGTGCTGTTGGGTTCGCAAGGACCGTTTCAAGTTGTGAATTCAACGTGAAATCCGGAGATTTTCGTACGCAAACGGATGCCTTTTGACCCCTCTCAAAGGTAGCAGGTTGAAAAGAGAAGCGCGCGAAAAGTTATTCACTGTTTCGCGCGCTATTGTGCAGTATGAAGGAGGCCTTCAAGGGGCCATTCAATCTGGGTTAGAGATCATCAAAACTGATGTCCTCCGTGGCATTTTCGCTCTCCTTTTCGCTCGATTCTCCCGCGACTGATTCGGCCTCCGCCTTGGCCTTGCGCTCCGCAATGGGATCGCGGTAATTGCCCGTGGCCATCAATTCGTCAATCTTTTGGACCGCGTCAACAAACCCTTCCTCGAAGTTTTCGAAATCTTCTCGGTACAGGAAAATCTTGTGCTTCTGGTAGTGCACATTGCCATCGTCATCAAACCGGCGTTTGCTCTCCGTGATGGTCATGTACAAATCCTGGCCACGGGTGGCTTTGACATCGAAGAAGTACGTGCGTTTTCCGGCGCGGACGGGGCGGGAATAGATTTCCTCTCGGTTGTTTTGATCGCTCATCATTCAAACTCTATCGTTGCTAATATATTCGTCCCAGTGCAAGAACCAAAACGAAAGCGATAAATCTGCACGGCTTTAGCGCAGCAGCTGGAGGTGTCCGCGGTAGGTATGGGGCAGGGCCAGCAGGTCCAAAATGAAGGCTTCGTAATAGTACAGACCGTCGGGAGCAAAATGCACGCCATCGCTCACTTGGCCCAACCACGGTTCATTCTGGGAATTCGTTTGCCACACCAATTCACCCCATCGGTTGTAGACGTTGAGTTGGTAGTCGGAGACACCGAGGGCCACGGGCAACCAAACATCGTTAAGGCCGTCGTGATCGGGCGTAAAGGCGTTGGGTGCATAAAATACTGTTCCTGAAACAGCTACTTGGCCGATGGCTGTGTTCGTACAGCCGGCTTCATTGATCACGGTTTGCACGACGTCAAAGTAGCCGCCGTCACTGAACGTGTATGTTCCATTGCATTCGCTGGATGATCCTCCGTCTCCGAAGTTATAATAACAGGACACATTGCCCGTCGCCAACGTTTCGTATTCGATGACCGGATTGAGGATGTCCACCTGGTTGGGGGTGATGTTGAAGCCGGCACTGGGAACGGCTTGTACCTCGACTAATCCCGACTGGGTGAGCAGCAATTCTTGGCTGCAGTAGCCCGTGGAATTCATGGTCAGCGTAACGCTGTACGTCCCGGGATTTTCATAGACATGAACCGGATTCGCCGAGACGGAGGTGGTGCCGTCTCCGAAGTCCCACAGGTAAGTTGTTGCCGTTTCCGTCTCGCTCGTGTTGTTGAACGAAACCGAATGCGGCGGACATCCGATGGGAGGTCCCCCTTGAAAACCGATGCTCGGGTCAGCGATGACCCAGACCTCCTCGGTTGCAGTGACTTCGCACCCGTTGGCGATGGCCGTCACCTCTACTGTGTATGTGCCGGGTTCGGCGTAGACGAGGTTGGAGACTGAAGAGCCGTTGACGGTTGCGCTCACCGTTTCCCCCCCAAAGTCCCACGAATACGTCGTGATGGGGTCGTTTTCCACCAATGGCATCAAGGAGAAGTTGTTGGTCGAAAAGCACTCGGGGTCGGGCGCCTCGAAGGCCGGGTCAATTTCAGGGAAAATCTCCACTGTGGAGTAAGCCGTATCAGCGCACGTGTAGGGCGTCGTTACGATGAGTTCGACCGTGTAGACACCATCGCCGGGGTAGGTGTAGGATGGCGATTCTTCTGTTGACGTGTCGTCGTTTGTGCCGGGCACGCCAAAATCCCAAAACCAGTTCTCTCCGTTTATTGATAGGTTTTCAAAATCGAAGTCAAATCCCTGGCAGAATGAGCTTTGGTCGGCAACGCCCGCTACGGGTGATTCGGGCGCGTCCCACTCAAAATTGACGGAGGATTCGCAACCGAAATGTTCGGCCTCGAGGGTGATGGTCCAATTGTCCGCGTTTGCGAACGTCACCCAGTCCGTGGTCAATCCCTCTTGGCTGCTGGGGAGCCCGCCAATCAGATTCCACGTCAAATTGGTGTTGTCCGTAAATGCACCATTGGCCTCTAAGTCAAAGGCCTCAACTCCATTCAAGCATTCAAAATCAATGACTTCCACATCGAGGTCGAGGGGTTCATAGACATAAAAGACCTGCGACGAGGTGTCGGCACATGGCCAGGTTGGATTGGCGATTAACGTGACGGTGTACACGCCGGTGTCCGGATACGTGTAAGACGGGTCACTCAAGGTGCTGACGTCCGTGTCGATGTCGGGCACTCCAAAATCCCAAAGCAAGCTCTGGGCACCGATGCTGTTCTCGGTGAATCCGATGGTTTCACCGATGCACAGCTGGTTGTCTGTTTGCGGTTGAACTGCTGAAATGATGGTTGGGTCGCACATGACCACGTTGAGCTGGAAATCACGCATGACCGTACTCAGCAATTCACCGTCTCGGTACTCGGAAACGCAAATACCGATGACGTAGGCACCGGGTGTTGTTGGGAATCCGGAGACCTGACCAGTCGCCGGGTCAATCTCGAAAGGCGGATTGGAAGGGATGGGATCTGTAGCGCTGAAGCCTCCGCCCCAGGGAATCGGGGTAAAAGTGGAGGCAGGCTCAGGGTTGGGCGAGGGATCGTTCGGCGATCCACCATCGAGCGGCGTGCAAAACGAATACACCAGCGAATCCCCATCTGCATCCGTCGCGCTTTGATCCAAGAAGAAGTCAAAGTTGGTGCAAATGGCTTCTGGCGGGTACACGTTGAATTGGGGACTGTTGTTCGGGCTGCTGTCGTCCGTGAACGGCGGGATTTGAGTGGTGAGCGTGATTCCGACATCTCCGGGATTCGGGATGTTTGCGATTCCCGGGTTCCGGCAACAGCGCTGGAAAATCAGATCATAGCCCGTATCACTTGCAGGCAGATTCACGACAATGGTGTACTCCAACCGTTGCATGCACAGGTCGGGTGGCAAATTGCCGCAGGGGTTTTCCAGTACGGTTTCGAGGGGCTCGATGGAAGCCTCGACCAAATCGACATTGTACAAGGCATACAAATTGTCCAGTTCGTACACGCCCAATTTGATTGTCGGATCGAGGTTGGTACCCCCGCTCTGCCATCCGCTCGGTTCGATGCTGCTATTGTAGCATTCCCGGTAGAAAATCAAGGTGATTTCAAAATCGCCGCCGCCGAGGTAGCTGTAGAAAATCTCCCCACCCATGGCATGCGCCGCTCGTCCTTGCGTCGCCTGCAGGGCGAACAAGAGGAAGAGCATCACCTTCCCGAAGGCAGCAGGCAACTTCATATGCTGGAGGTACGACACAAGCGTTGAAAACGTTGGAGCGAAAATATAACACCGTTGATGCCGGTTTGGTTGCAATCGCCGTAACTTTCAAGCGTGGAAGAAGAAAATAAGCGCATGCGCTTTGATGCGATGCCCATGCACCCCGATGTGCTTGATGCACTGGATGCCATGGGGTTTGAGGAAGCAACCCCCATTCAAGAACAGGCCATACCGACGATTCTCAAAGGCAAGGACTTTCTCGGCATTGCCCAAACGGGTACGGGCAAGACGGCGGCTTTTTTGTTGCCTACCATTGATCGGATCCTCGATACAGAAGACAACGGCAAAACCAAAGCACTGATTGTTGTGCCTACCCGCGAATTGGCGATGCAAATCGACCAAGCGGTGGAGGGGTTTGGCTACTACGCCAAAGTCACAAGCCTGGCTATTTACGGTGGCGGCAGTGCCCATGATTTCAGCCGAGAGAAAAAAGCCTTGACCGATGGTGCGGACATCATCATTGCCACACCAGGTCGTTTCTTGTCTCACCTGACGCTCGGTTATGTGGATTTGTCGGAATTGCAATGCTTGATTTTGGATGAGGCGGACCGCATGCTGGACATGGGCTTTGTGGGAGACATCATGCGCATTGCCGAAAAATGCCGCGATGATCGACAGACCTTGCTGTTCAGCGCTACCATGCCAGACCGCATTGAGGACCTGGCCAGTGACCTGCAAAAGGACCCCGAAGTCGTGAAGCTGGCGCTTTCCAAGCCCGCAGAGAAAATCAAGCAAGGCGCCTACGTGCTTTTTGATTACCAGAAAGACGACGTCCTTGTGGAAGTGTTGAAGGACCGGAATGTGGCATCGGGCATTGTGTTCACTTCGCGAAAGAAGACGGTGGGCCAGGTCATCCGCGTGCTGCGCAAGGCGGGCATCAAATGCGAGCGTATCTCATCCGATTCCGAACAAAGCGAACGGGAGGAGGTCATGCTCGGTTTTCGCCAGCGCAAGTTCCCCATCCTGGTGGCGACTGATGTGGTCAGCCGAGGCATTGACATCGACAACATCGAGTTGGTGGTCAATTACGATGTGCCGCCCAACGAAGAGGATTATGTACACCGCATCGGCCGAACCGCAAGGGCCAACCGCGACGGGGAGGGCATTACGTTGGTCAATCCTGATGACCAGCAACGATTCGGCCGCATTGAGCGGTTGATTGAACGTTCGGTGGATAAGCTGGACTTGCCGGCGAAGGTGGGCAAGGGACCGGAGTACGATCCCAAAAGCGGTCGACGCAGAGGCGGTGGAGGCCACCGCGGAGGCAAGGGGCCACGTAACCGCCACCACCAAGGCAAAGGCAACAACCACCGGAAGCCCAAGCGCAAAGGCGGCAATCGTCACCACGGCAAAGGTCCAAAGTCATCCGGACATGGCGGGTGATGAGCCTGCACGCCAGCCTAAGACGGAGCAGGAGTGGTTGGATACACTGGGCGCTGAGGCGTACCGGGTGATGCGCCAAAACGGTACCGAGCGACCGTTCTCATCTCCGCTCCACCAGACCGGTCATCAGGGTGAATTCTTGTGCAAGGGCTGCGGAACCAAACTGTTCGATGCTTCAGCTCAATTTGATTCCGGATGTGGCTGGCCCAGTTTCGATCGTGAGGCGTCCAAAGGGGCCATGAAGGAGGTGCTCGACAAAAGCCACGGCATGGTTCGGGTCGAAGTGCGATGCGCTACGTGCGATGGCCACCTCGGTCACCTTTTTTCCGACGGACCGACCACAACGGGCATGCGCTACTGCATCAACGGAGTTTGCCTAATACCTCAGTAGCGTTGAGGGCCACGCGGTTTGCGATCGCTGGGACGTTGGCCATTGCCTGATTTGCTTCCTTTCATCCTGCGCTTCATCACCCGCGTTCTGAATTCGCGCTCCACTTGTTTAATCATTCCTGCACGGCGGTACCCGATGAAAGCTGCGATGCGGTCGATGGCTTGGTGCCGAAGTTCGAGGCCGGCTCGTTGCAATTGCTTCAATTCTTGAATCAATTCGGCAGCTTCTTCGTCTGATTCCGTGGATTTCAGTTGCGTTTCAATCGCGCGAACGGCATCCCCGTGGGCTTTGAGTTTTTCCTCTTCCTCATTCCAGGCGGGCCAGAAAAGGGCGCTTTCCTCCGGGGTCAGGGACAGTTCTTCCACAAAAAAGGCTACGCGCAACGCCTGCATGCGGTCTTCCCGCAATTCTTTCTGCGATTGAGGCGTCTGGGCCAGGGCCAGCATTGGCACCATGAAAAACAGGGTCAAAAAAGACAGTGAATTATGCATCGGTAGTTTCATTTAAAACGGTTTCAAACAAGAGGTCATCGTCCATCCAGGTTTCGATTTCTGCATCATCGAGTGGAATGGACTGTATAGGGGTGCGGTCCCATAAGCACGCAAACGACTCGCATGCTTCAGGGGTTTGCGGTAGGACGAAGAACAGACCTATGGCCAAGGTGGCAGCGAGGCCCGCAGCCCAGGCGTATCGCCCTAACCCACCGACAGGCTTCAGCCCCCGTTCAGCTGCCGGGGATGAAGCTCGTTTCCAGATGGCTTCTTGCTGTTGCTTGAAAAAGCCTTCTGGTGTCCTGTATGGTGTATTCTTTTGGGGCATGGTCTGTGTGAATTGGACGAAAAGCAGTGCAATAGGTTTAATCGGCGCTGGAGGCGAGGTGGGCTTGAACTTTGTTCTTGGCATGAAAATACGAAGCTTTCGCAGCTCCTTCTGACGTGCCAGTGAGTTCGGCAATGTCCGCGTAGGGTATTTCCTGAAAATACCGGAGGGTGAACACCTCACGCTGTCGGGCGGGGAGGAGTTGAAGTGCGGCATAGAGCTTTCGCTCGGCTTCATCTCCGTCAAAAAAGGG
>CENJ01174102.1_pt1 | contig 16886 bp, 12 predicted proteins | sample 356161 | NCBI WGS metagenome assembly CENJ01 (sample SAMEA2619531, study PRJEB7988) | marine metagenome | biome: marine biome (ENVO:00000447); feature: surface water layer (ENVO:00002042); material: "saline water (ENVO:00002010), including plankton (ENVO:xxxxxxxx)" | depth 5 m
TAGCTTTGCAAAAAAGGTTTATATGGAAAAAGATTATAATGAGACAAATTTTGAAAAGGTTTTCATGCCAAAAAACTTTGTTCTTTTTAATCCAAAAAACTCTAAAGATTTTTCAGATTTTTTGAAAGACAAAGAGGTAATTGTAATGAACCACATTAATAAACATTTTTTTGATTTAAAGGTTCAATTTTTAATTAAAAAACATAAATTAAAGCAATTTCAAATAAGCAATCTTGGTGTTGAGGGTGCTGCTCCAGAGATTACCTCTAAAAATCATTTTTTTAAATCTTTCATATATTTCTTTAATCAGCAATTATTTAATAAACTTACTGTATTATTATCAAATTTTGGCATAGTCGCAAAACTAGATATCAGATTTTTTAGTAATCTCACTCACTTAGAAAATATAAAAAAAAACAAGTTAAAAAATTTTTTACATAAGAAAAAATTCTTATGGGCAAACGAAATTAAACTAGTGAACAGTATGGCTTATGATATTTTTTTAGAAAATGAATTACACATTTCCGAAGACTATATTGTTCATTTAGATGCTGGATTAAACAATCGACATGAAGTCGCTTTAAGAGGTGAATGGCCAAAAGAAAAAATTGAGCAACACTATTATCATTTAGAAAAATTTTTAAAAAAGCTATCTAAAGATTTTAATAAAAAAGTAATTGTTACTATTCACCCAGGCTACAATATTGAAGATCACCAACCTTATTTTAAGGATTTTAAAGTTTATAAATATCGAACCACAGAATTTATATTCAAATCATTTATGGTTACTGCATTTGATTCAAGTGCAGTTACAGATGCAATTTTATTGAAAAAAAAACTTTTAGGTCTCGATTCAGATTTTATGTCTAAAAATGAAAGGTACCATACCAGTATTTATCCCAAAAGAGTTGGATATTTACTTTATAACACGAGAAGTGATTATGATTATAATAAGGATGTGCTATTGAGAAAGATGGATAAAAATATTTTGAATTATAAAAAATTCGTATCTAAATACCATTGTTTTAATCCCTTAAAAAGTGGATCGCAAGATATTGTAGACACAATTAAGGAAAAGTTTTTTAAGTAAAAAAATTTTGATTTTAGGAGTTAATTTATAGAAAACTTTCATAAACAAAATCAACTTGTTTAATGTAGAACTGAAATAAATACTTTAAATAAGATATTATTTGACTAATAATCTGATATAAAAAGTATTCTAAATTTATGACAAGCGAAATATTAAATTTTTTTAATAATCAGCCCATACAAATAAACTTAATGAATTTTGTGTTTAGTTTATTAACAGTTTCAATATTAAGTTTTTTTATTCAAATATTTTATATTAGGTATTCTTCAACTCTTTCAAATAGATATGGATTTTCAAAAACATTTATAGTTTTAGGAGTAACAACTTGCATTGTTATTATGGTGGTAAAGAATTCATTAGCTTTATCTTTGGGCCTAGTAGGAGCACTTTCGATAGTTAGATTTAGGGCAGCTATAAAGGAGCCTGAAGAATTAGTTTATTTATTTTTAATTATTGCTGCAGGGTTAGGTTGTGGCGCAGGCCAGTTAAAAATAACTATTATTGGAATTATTTTCTCCTTAATCATTATTTACTTATATTCTTTAATCTCTAAAAAAGATAAAATTGATTATCTAGATGTAATTAATCTTGCATTGATTATTAACGAAAATATAAACGATAAGGAAATAAACATTATAGTTAATGATATAAAAAAAATTTCTGATGAAGTAAAATTTGTTTCAATGTCACGAACGATATCTGATACAAATATTAATCTGGATATTAAAGTTAAGGACTTTCAAAAATTAGTAGATTTAACAAATCTGATAAAAAAAAATCATAAAAATTCAAAAGTTATAGTTGCCCGAAATAATGAATTGAGTTTATGATTTTTATAAAAAAATCTGAAAAAACAAAAAAAAAATTTAATTTTTTTAATAAGTTTTTGTATTTTTATTTTTTCTCTACGATTATAATAAGTTTTATTTTTCTCGTTTTCTTTTTTACCTCTTCTTTCGTAAATAAGAAAACATATAAATTTTTAGATCATTTTTCAAAAGCTGGAAGATTTGAGTATATTTATATTTTTAATATTGCATTCGATGCTATTAAAAGTAATTTTTATAGCATAAAAAAGATAAATTTAGATATTGATTTTAAAGATATTTTAATTCTAGAAAATCATAGAAGTAAATCAATTAAAGCTGGTACACTTGGAAATTCAGATAATATTCCTCAAGTAAAAGGAAATGCAGTTACAGAGAATGGAAGATTTGAAATTGACATAAGATTAAAGGGGGAAAGAAAGATACACTTTAATGACAAGATAAGCTCTTCCTATAAAGTTGATTTAAATAAGGATAGTTATATTTTTGGTTTAAATAGTTTTTCACTTCAAAAGCCGAGAGTAAGAAATTATATCCATGAGTGGTTATTCCATGAAATGGCAGGGGATTTCGATTTAGTAAAAATGAAATATGAATTTATTGATCTAGCAATAAATGGATCAAACCAAGGCTTGTATGTAGTAGAAGAAAGCTTTGGTAAAGAAATGATAGAGAGAAATAAAAGAAGAAATGGTCCAATTTTTGCATTAGATGACAATATGGTCAACTTCATATCTAATTATAAAGTAGATGAGGACAATCCTTTTCTTGAAATTTATGATAAAAAGTTTTGGCTGCAAAAAGAAAATATTCTAGTAGTGAAATCAGCATCTCAAAAATTAAGAGATTTTACAAATAACAAAAAAACTCTCGAACAAACTTTTGATTTGGATAAATTTGCAAAATTTTTTGCAATTATTGATGCAACTTACACTTTTCATGCTTTAAGTCCTGGAACATTAAGATTATATTATAATCCAGTAAGCGGTTTATTTGAGCCAATACCTTTTGATGGACAAAGAAGTGTTCCAAATTACTCAAAATTTAATACAGACTTTAATTCAGATCAAAACAATAGCTTATTAATAGACTATATAAACAAAGGTGGATGGTGGATTGATAAATTCTTTCTTAAAGGTAATAAAATTAATGAAATTTTTTACAATAAGTATGTGGACAATCTTAAAATAATAAGTTCAGAAGATTACTTAAATAAATTTTTCAAAGATAGAAAAAGTCAAATTAAAAGGATAAACTCATTTATTTATTCAGATTATTTTTATTATGCAAATGGAACGAATTTTGGGCCTGGTATATATTATTTTAAAAAAAAAGACCTTTTTTATAGAGCGGAAATTATTAGAAAAAGAATAAGCAGTCTTAATAAGAATGTTCAAATAATAAAAAATGAAAATGGAAATTATCTCATAAAAATTTTTTTCAAAAATTGTTTCAAATGTAAACCATATACAAATTTAACAAAAATTTTTGTAAAGAATGCAATTTGTTCAAAAAAAAGTTATGAAAAAATTAATATACCAGTCGGAAAACAACTTGATTACAAAGAGGATACAATAATAAAACTTAATCATAACTTTAATCAAATAAACTGTACACACTTCACCTTTTATGATTCTCAAACTGATAAAATTTTCACGAAAAAGGTAAATGATTTAAATTCTTATCAAAAATTAGATAATGAAAAATATTTTGAGAATGAAAAATTTAAAAAATATTTTAATAGTGCAAATAACATTTTAACATTAAAAAAAAACACTATTACTATTGATGAGAATATATTCATTCCAGAGAATTATTTAGTAAAAATTTTTAAAGATCAGGAAATTATTTTGATTAATAATGCTTTTATTTTTTCTAATTCATCCTGGCAGGCAATTGGTGAGAAAAATAAAGAAATATTGATAACAGGGAATAAAAATAATTTTGGTGGTGGTCTTATAATTAAAGAGACCAGAGGTAGATCTGATTTTAAATATGTCAGATTTAAATTTTTAAATGGTCTAAAAAAAAGTTTTTATAGTGATAAAGAAGAAATTTTATATACCTCTCAAACATACTACTTAGAAGGCGATAAGAATAATTTCAAAGAGAGAATTATAGAAAAAAATAATAAACCAATTTATGATTATAATTTAATGGGATCCATAAATTTTTTTAATACAAATTTAAAGTTAGAAAATGTAAATTTTGAAAAAATATCTTCAGAAGATGCAATTAATATTATTAATTCAAATTTTTATATAAAGGATATTAATTTTTTAGAAACAGGATCAGATTCTATTGATTTTGATTTTAGTGAAGGAATTATAGAGAATGCAAATTTTAGCCACATAGGAAATGATGCAATAGATTTCTCAGGATCAAAAGTAACACTTAAAAATGCTAACTTTTTTAGTGTGGGCGATAAGGCTATTAGCGTTGGAGAAAATTCTGAGGTGAAAATATCAAATATTTTTGCTAGGAAATCATATGTAGGTATAGCAGCCAAAGATGGATCTAATGTTTTAGCAAAAAATATTATAATGGATGGGGTTAAAATACCATTTTCATCTTTCATTAAAAAATTTGAGTATGACAACCCAACGCTTCATTTAGAAGGATTAGACATAAAAAATTATCATGAAAAATGGATAGTTGATAAAAAATCAAATATTTATTTTGATAATATAAAAGTTGGTAAAATTGCGAAGGACATAATACCCATAATTTATAGAAAAGATATTGAGCTTATAAAATGAGAATATTTTATTATATTTTTAAAATTTTAATAATTTTATTTATACAAACTATAAATGTTTATTCTCATGAAATAGAATATACTAATAGCTTTCAACTTAATGGAAAAATTAACTTTTTACATGAAATTGAAGCTGTCAATGAAGATGGCAACTTCAATGCAGTAATTGAAATACCTGCAGGAACTAATGAAAAATGGGAAGTATCAAAAGATGGCACATCAATAGCACTAGAATTAAAAAATGGTGTTCCTAGAATAATTAATTATTTAGGATACCCCTTTAATTATGGTTTTATTCCTAAGACAATAGTTTCAATTGATGATGGTGGTGATGGAGACGCAATTGATGTAGTAGTGTTAAGTCAAAAAAAATTAAAAAAAGGCATGATAGTTCCAGTAAAAGTAATTGGTATGCTTTTAATGAAAGATAAAGGAAAAATAGATAATAAAATTATATCAGTTTTAGTAGATTCAAAATTTGAAAAATCGAATTCAATTAAAAAATTAGATAAGTTGTACCCTGGAATTTTAGAAATAATCAATATGTGGTTTGAAAATTATAAGGGTATAAAAATAGTAACCAGTGGGTTTGTAGGAAAAAAGGATGCTAAAGAATTTTTGATGAAAGGCCAAAGTTTTTATGAAAAAAATAATTAATAATGTTAAAAGATATGAGAGAAAGTGGGTATTTAAAAATATTAATTCATTAGAGTTAATTATTGGACTTTTAAGATCAAAACTTTTATTTAATTTTCAATACGAAAAAAGAAAAGTAAATTCACTATATTTTGATGATAAAAACTTATCTTCAATTAGAGAAAATTTAGACGGTGTTAGTGAAAAAACTAAATATAGGATAAGATGGTATGGAAATAAAAATATAGTATCAAGTGCGAATTTTGAAATTAAAAAAAAGAAAGAGTTTGAAACAAACAAAAAAACTTTTCACTTTAATGATATTAATGATCTTAATATTTTAGAAGATACGAATATAAATCACATAGAAGAATTAGTTAATCATAAATTTAATATAAAAAAAAATGTTTTTGCTATTCTCACGACTCATTATGATAGAGAATATTTTATTTCAAATAATAATTTGATAAGAGCAACAATTGATTATAATTTAGAGAGTAGAGTTCTAAATAACAAAGTTGATAAAAATATTATAAAAAATTATCACCATTATATCACACTAGAAATAAAGTATGATACTAACTTAGATCATTTTGTTAGAAACAATTTAGAAAATATTAATAATAGGCTTTCAAGAAATTCAAAATTTGTAAATTCTGCTTTAACAGAAGCTTTTTCTTATTCATAAAAATATTAATATAGTTTAAATTTTTTCCCAAAGAATTGGATGGTCTTGTAAAATTTCTTCTCTTGCTTTTCTACCAATGATAATTTTTAGATACTTTGGTAAAATTCCTCCAGCAGGACCCTTTACGTCTACATCGCTTATTTTTATTTTCTGTCCGCTCTTTATCCTCTTTTTAGCATAGAGACACTTTTTTTGTGAATTAATAGTTATATATTCATTTGGTTGAATTTTTTTTATTCCATCACCTAAAATTAGATTTAGATTTGCTTTTTCTTTTTTGTTTAAACATTTTAATTTATTGAGTTTATTCCACTTATTATAAAATTTTTTATATTTTGTGAGTTCTTCCATTTCCTTTTTATCAGATGATAAAATATGATCTGGCCCTTCCATTTTTTTGTTTAGAGTAAAATGTCTTTCAATCACATTTGCACCTCGTAAAATAGCTGTTTTTGATGATATAAGATCAGTAGTATGATCTGAAAAACCAATGGGTATATCGTACATTTTTTTTAGAGTATCAATAAACTTTAAATTTACTTCGGCATAAGTTGATGGATAAGATGAGTTGCAATGAAGAAGAATTAAATTTTTATTACCAGTTGATTTTACAGTTTCAACAGCATCATCAATTTCAGATACTTTAGACATTCCCGTTGATATGATCAACGGCTTTTGTTTTTTTGCGACATGTTCAATTAATGGAATATTTACAAGATCTACAGATGCAATTTTAAAAGCCGATACTCCAAGTTTATCCAAAAAATCTGCACTTTCATAATCAAAAGGTGTAGAAAAAGTTAGCACACCTTTTTTCTTTGCATAATCGAAAATTTTTTTTTGTATTTTAAAACTTAAACTTAATCTACTAAAAAGCTCACTTATACTTTCTTGGGTACCAATAATTTTTTCTGCATATTTTTCTGACTTTACAAATTTAGAAACTCTACTATTAGGCAGAAAAGATTGAAACTTTATTGCATCACAATTTGTTTTTTTTGCGTTATCGATTAATTTTTTTGCGAGCTCAAGACTACCATTATGATTGAGTCCAGCCTCAGCTACAATGAATGTTTTATGGCCTTCACCAATATATTTGTCATTTATTTTTACTTTTGAATTTAGTTTTACCGTGTTAATATTTTTAGTTTCGTAAGTAAAATTACTGTATCTATTAATTAGACTATTTACTAAATCAAAAGATTTATGAAAAATAATTTGACTATCAGCGTAATTAAATTCTCCACCTGCACCTACAGAAAAAAGATTATCAAAACTCTCAACAAAACTTTTTATTCTTGCTACCTCACTTTTATAATCTGCGAATTGAACAGGATATACAAAAGGTTCATAATTGATTGATTTTCCAATTAAATATTTATTATCAATTATTCCGGTCATTTTCACTTGATTTTCTACAAGTTTCATAATTTTTTTTGGGTTCATTTTTGAAAAACTGTCACCTAACGAATAGGTTATCTCTGCAGTTAAAAAAGATTTATTTTTTGGTGCTACATACTTTGACATTTTTTTTGTTTCAGTAACCCTATTAAATAATAATCGTTCAGAGTCGAAGTAAAGCCAATGATGATTTTTAGGTAATATCTCTTTTTTGTTATAAAAAAGGTATACCGAACAAATCCCTCTGAATTTTAATTTATTTTGATTTCCTAATAATCTTGAAGTTATACTTATTGGAAGAGTTGATATCAAAATTTCATCATTACCAATCTCATATAATTTTTTGTTAGTTTTGATTTTTGTTATTTTTTTTTCATTATATGCAAAACCTGTAACGGACTCATTAAATCTAAATTTACCACCTTTTTTTTTAATAAATTTTTCAATTCTTTCATAAATACATCCTGTCCCATATTTGCCAACAGCAGCATATTGCTCATGATAAAAAGGTAAGATTTTATCTCTAAATTTTATTCTGTTTGGAGCCCAATCGGGAGTCATATTTTTTGTATCAACTCCCCAAATCTTTTTAGGGTATTTCTCAAAAAACATTTTTCTTAATGTTGGACCAACGAAAGAGTCTATATATTCTTTATAATTTTTTGCTCTAAATCTTTGATCTTTTTTATTACAATTCTTAAGCTCATTTTTAATCTTTAATCTAAGTTTTTTTTCAAATTTATCTAATGCTTGCCTTGACAATGGATAATCATAGTATTGATCGAAATCCTTACCTTTGACGTTCTTGCAACTAAATTTACCCTCAATGAGTAGATCACCAAAGTGTTTTTTCCAAAAATTTTTTAATAACTTTTCTGGCGTATGAAATATATGTGGTCCAGTATCTACAATAAAATCTTTCCATTTCCAGGATCTACATAATCCACCTGATGCATTTTTTTTTTCTATAATAGTAACATCCCAGTTTGCCTCTAGTAATTTCCATGCTGTAATTAAACCAGTTGGACCTGCGCCCAAAATAATGGCTCTTTTTTTTGGCATTTTTTAATCTTTTACCTTTTTTTTTAATATTTTAATTTTATACCTATTTATCTGTTTAAAGCCCCCATATCCATTTGAAATTCCGTAAATTTTTTTTGGGTAATTAACATTATCCACAATAATTGAATTTTCTGGACTTAAAATACCTCTTTTTACAAGATTGAATTTCTTAAAATTTTTGGATTTCTCTAAATTAAAATTATTTATCTTTTCTGTCGAGTAAATATTTTCTAAATATCCATCATAAGCTGGAGTAATGTCTAATCTATACAAATCAATCTTTTTACTGACTGCTTTTAATAAAGCCTTTTTTTCAAAAATTCCTTTTCCTATATCAATTATAAAAATATTTTTTTTAAAACTTTCTACATGAAAAGGCTTAATCAAAGATCTTCCGTTAGTTGCCCCTATGATAATATCAAAATTTCCTAAATTTTTATTCAATTTAGTTAAACCTTGAGATTTAGCTATAGTCGCTTTTGGCCTTATGTAATTGATTGTATTTACTAAATTTCTGAGAACCATCTTATTTCTTCTATACAAAAAAACACTTCCACCGCTCTCAACAAGTTTCAACGCAATTTTAAATCCAATATTTCCAGATCCAAGAATTAATATTTTTTTTCCTCCAATCCCTCTTGGGTCTTTAATGAGAATATAATTAATTAAAGTTTCACAAGCTTGAACAGTTAAATCATTTCCTTTGTATGTGAAAATTTTACTTTTTTTAATTTCATCTTTAATTGATCTTTCAATATTAATGAGCTCAGGTTTTTTTTTTGAAAAAACTTTTTTTTCTATATCAACTAAAACTAAGTCAACTTTACCATCTACTAGTTTTGCGATTTTTTGAGCTGACTGATTATTAAAGATAATTGCACCAAAATAGATAAATTTATTATTTTCCTGAATATTAGTGAGATAAAAATTATTATTTTCTTTTTTAGCTGTGTTACCGAAATAGAAAACCTTTTTCTTTTTTGATTTTTTAATATATTTAATTCTTTTTATCAGTTCTTTATACATAGTTATAAATTATTTTCTTCAACAGAAAAAACTTTCCCATCCTTTACTTTAAATATTTTTTTACATTTTTGAAAAACTGATAGTCTATGCGAGATAATTATGATCGTAATATTATTGCTAAGTTTATATAAATCGTTCATTATTTTGCTTTCATTTTCCGTGTCAAGAGAACTAGTTGGTTCATCAAATATCAATATATTTGGTTTGAAATATAAAGATCTTGCAATACCAATTCTTTGTCTTTGTCCACCAGAAAGTCGAATTCCTCTGTCTCCTACAATAGTTTTATCTTTATTTGGCAACGTATTTATAAAATTTTCAAGTTGAGCAAATTTGATTGCATTTTTAAAATTTTCTTCATTGAAATTTTCCGGCAACTCTCCAAAAGCAACATTAGACTTAATAGTGTCATCTAATAAATAAATATCCTGCGGAACATATCCAATTTGTTTTTGCCAATTATTTTCTGTTTTATTGATATCAATATCATCAACTAGTATTTGTCCAGATGATGGTTTTAGTAAACCACAAACTAAATCAATTAAAGTACTTTTTCCAGCACCAGAAGATCCAACAATACCAATTATATCTTTATGGTCAATTTGAAATGAAACGTCGTTAATTATTTTTTTTTTAGTTTCAGGATAATAATATGTTAAATTTTTAATTCGAATATTTTTATTAAAAATTAAGTTATCTTTAAATTTAGCGCTAGCATCTTTTCGTCCCTTAAATATTAATTCTTTCATTTTTTTTAATTCACTTACAATTAAGTTATAAGACGGAACATTATGTTTCATTGTTGCTATTGAGGAAGAAATGGTACTAAAAGAAGGTATCAACCTTATAGATGCTGCAGCAATCAATGCAATTAGTGGAATAAATTCCTCAAAAGGTCTCTCAGTTAAAATGAAAGATATAGAAATTATTACAATTACCAATATAGCCATCAATTCTAAAAATAACCTTGGTAGGGTAATGATAAAGCCTTGTATAAAATTATATTTTTCAATTTGTTCAATATTATTTTTGAAAATATTTAGTATAAATTTTTCTTTACCTAGAATTTTAGTTAATTTTATTGACCCCAAGCCTTGGTTTACAGTTTTTATTTGTTTAGACCAATATCTCTGAATTTGCTCACCTCTTAATTTAGATCCTTTTCTAGAAAGAAAAAAAAATCCAACAGAAAAAAGTCCCAGAAGCAAAAATATTAGAAGAGAAATTTTATAATCAACTATTATTAAAGTAGCTAAAATTGTTATTATAATCAAAAATTCTTTTATTAAATTTATATAACTTATTATGTATGTAACTGCTCTTCCCACATCAGATGTGATATGTCTCACAAGATCAGCAGAATTTTTTGTAATATGAAATTCATAATTACACTTAATGTAGGAATTAAACATATTATTATAAGTTTTTGTTCTGATTATTTTTACAACATATCCACTAAAAAAATTTACAAATCCTATGTAAATATTTTTAAATAAAAAAATTACTAAAATTAGTATGGAGACGTAAAATGTTAATTGTTTATTATTAACGTTATTAATAAAGTCAAAATTTACAAAATTTGGTAAGTTTTGTAATATTCTTTCTGGCTCCACAATTGCAATTGCGAATATAGGTATTGATCCAATTCCAATCATTTCCACTAGTGTGCCAAGTAGTAATAAAATGAATAATATATATAGATTTAACCTATCTTTATTATCAGTGATTTCATAAAAATTGTTTAACATGCACTTAGATCCATTAGATAAATAAACTTAACAATAAATATATTCAAGATATATATTATAATATCTACTTGTTCAATATTTGAACATTATTTTATTTATTAGATATTTCTAATTAATTTTGAATATATTTTTAATTAAATCACTTTTATCTTTTGAAACTGATAAATCAATAACTTCACAATTTGAAATCATTTTTAATTTGTCTTCACCAGACAAGAAACTCAATTTGTAATTTTTTGCTCTACTTTCTCTAAAATTATTTTCCACATATTCTTTTAAATTATTTTCTTCGGGCAACTTCAAGCTGATATTAGAAATATAATTATTAGATATAAAAAATGCATTATGGCATGCAATATTTGAACCAACAAAGGTAAAATTTTTCTTTTTCATTATATGAACTAGCGCAGGTAAAGACATTCCATAACAAAGATTTGAATAATGATAATTTGTTCGGTTAAACTTCTTTATATTTGGAACAGTAATTTTTTTATTATATCCAAAATTTGGGTTATATTCAGCAACAAAAATTTTACTTATATTTTCTGGAATTTTTTCAATTATCCAATAGTCAATTCCATCTATGTCTAGACTAAATAAATCTAAATCTTTCAATAGTTTTGTTTTTTCTAAAACATCATTTATATTTTCTGTCGATACTGAACTTTGTATTATCTTTAGATCTCCCTTCCATAAGTTTGTTGATTTTGATACCTTTTTTTCTAAATTATCAATCATGTCTATAATTGCACCCCTCGAGGAGTATCTTTCAAACAAATATTTTGTATTGCTTTCATGATAGTCACCTACACCAATTTCTATAAAAGATGGTTTTTTAATTTTTAAAGAATAAATTAAATAATCTATGATACCATCCTCTCCTGTTTGAGAAAAAACTTTATAATCTGCTTCATGTAAATTTTCATACTTTTTATAATTTTGTCTTGCTAAAGAAAAATGAGAAGAACCAATTTGTAATTGATTTTTTGTATTTTCTTTTGCAATTAAATTTCTGAAGAAATTTTTAATTAGATTTTTCATAAGTTATTTGTATATTGATTATTTATTTTATCAAATATTTAAAATAGAATATGCTTTTTTAAACCATGACCAAATTTAAAAACTTCATAAAACAAATCTTACCACCTTTCATAACAAGTTTTATAATTAAACTTAAATCAGAAAAATTAGTTAGCATTCAAAAACCGCATAACCAATCATTAGATATTTACTATGATGAAAAAATGGCAAAAATTTTAGAAAATTGGGGAAAGAGAAATACTTGGTTAGAAATTCAACATCTTTTACTCGATAAAAAAGGAAAAATTTTAGATATAGCTTGTGGAACTGGAACAGTAATTGAAATTTTGAATAATAACGGACAGCAAAATATATTTGGTTGCGATATCTCAGATTTCCTTATTAATAAAGCGATAGAGAGGGGTATTAGTGAAGATAAACTAAAAGTATGTGATGCAACCAATATGCCATATGAAGATGATTTTTTTGATTATTCATATTCAATTGGTTCTTTAGAACATTTTACAGAAGATCAAATTATAGAATTCTTAAAATCAGCAAGAAGAGTTACTAAATATTTTTCGTTTCATCAAATTCCAATGTCAAAATCAGATAAAAATGAAGGTTGGATTTCACCATTGCAAAGTTACTTTAATAATTCAAAACAATGGTGGATAGATAAATGTAATAAAGTTTATGATGATGTAAAAATAATAGACTCGTCTTGGGAAGATAAGAGATCTATAGGAAGATGGTTAATTCTTAAGAAATAAAAGATTTTTTTCTTTCAAAATTTTTTGTATCCCAACATCTAAACTAATTTCATCCTTAAACCCTAGTTTAATTATTTTACTAATATTTGGACATCTTATATTAGTTCCTCCTTTCATTTTACTTGATTTAATAATTTTAAGGTTTTTACCCATTTTTCTACTAATTATTTTTACGAGATTTTTAATTTTAATTTTTTTTTGAGTGCCTATATTGTAAATTGATAAATGACTACCTTTTCTAAAAATGCAATCAAAAGCATTAATAAAATCGTCGATATGAATAAACGACCTAATTTCATTTCCAGTCCCATAAATTTTAATTTTTCCATTTTTTTTTTTAATTTTTGATATTTTTTGAATTAATTCAGGAATTACATGCTCGTTTCCCATATCTTTTCCATAAACGTTATGTGGTCTAAATATTATTAATCTTTTGAAATATTTTTTACCAAAATTTGTGCCGTATAATTCTGTTAATATTTTACCACCTCCATAAGTATATCTAGGATTAAATATGTTTGGTATTTTAAGAGGCTCATCCTCTCCTGTTGGAACTTTAAATGGTGTTTGGTAAACCTCAGAACTAGAGGCCAATATCATTTCAGGAATTTTAAATTTTATGCTTGCATCAAAAATATTAATTAGCCCTTTTACCGCTATATCTAGTATTTCCGTTGGCTTTGAATAAAAGTATTTTGTACCATTCACGTATGCTAAGTGAATTACTAAATCAATATTTTTAAGCGATTTAAAAATTAATTTTCTATCTCTTATATCACCTTTTATAAATTTTATTTTTTTTGATATTTCTTTAATTCTCCTATTTTTGCCTCTAGAGTTATTGTCAAGTATCGTAACTTTATGTCCTTCATTAACAAGATATTTACAAATATTTGACCCAATAAACCCTGTACCACCTGTAACAAATATTTTTTTTTTCATAGTTAGGTAGTGATTTCCCAGGTATCAATTTTATATTTGTTTTTCGGTATTTTAAGTCTTTTATAATTTGCATGGGGAACAGCCACAATAATTATATCACTTACATTAATTAACTTTTTTGAAGAAACAATGTTCTTATCTTTTACATATTCATCCGAAATTACATATTTATATTTTTTTCGTTCTAAAATTTTAATTAATTTTTTAGATAAAGAGTCCCTAGTATCGTCGACATCCGATTTGAAGGCCAAACCTAATATTCCAATTGTTTTACGTTTTAAATTATATTTTTTTTCCAAATTTTTAATTATATAAATTGGAAGACCCTCATTTATTTTTAAAGAGGCATTTCCTAATGTAAATTTATTTTTAACAAAATGAGATAATTGCATTGTATCTTTTAAGAGACAAGGTCCCGCAGCAAAACCTGCAAATGGCATATTTGAGTTTCTACTATATCCATTCATCATAGATTTTCTAATTGAGTTAAAATTCACATTGAAATCATTGCATATCGTATAAAATTGATTGCTTGTTGCAAAATTGATATATCTCAATGCGTTAGAAAAAAGTTTAATTAATTCTGCCTCAAGAATTGATGTTACAATAATTTTTTTAGTTATTTTTTTAAAAAATTTTATACTCACTTTCAGAGATTTTTTATTATATGCAGAAATAATTTGAGGTAAGTTTGGTAATTCGATCAAGGATCGTCCTTGTAAAATCCTTTCTGGACAATAAACTAGATTAGAATTTTTACCTTTTAAGATATTTTTTATTTTATTAGTAATGCCTGGATAAACAGAACTTCTTACAAAAATTATCTGATCTTTCTTGATAATTTTTTTTAAGAAATAAAAAAATTTTAGAAAATTTTTAAAATCTGGTTTCAAATCGTTATCAACTGGGGTGCCTATGCATACGATAATTATATCTGCCTCCTTAATAAAACTATTATCATATCCTGCAATAAAATTTTTTTTAAACTTCGAAATAAGTTTTTTTGCACCCAATTCATAATATGGAGCTTTACCATTATTTATTTTTGTACAAATATCTAAATTTTTTTCGTACAAATAAATATCTAAATTTTTGGACGCCAAATATAATCCAAGAGGAAAACCAACGTGACCACCGCCGCCTATTATGCAAATTTTTTTTTTAGCCATTAATAATTATATTCTCATAATCTTTAGCGTAGCTTATTAGTCTTTTTTTTAAATTTTTGTAAGCAAAATTTATATTAGTTTTTTCATTTTTACGATTATGATTTTTCCAGGTTTTCATCATTAATTTTTTAAATTTATTACTGTCATTTACATTAAAATATAAACCCCTTTGAGGTTTTTGTTCTTTATGAACATTAATGTTCGATAAAAGAATAGTTTTGCCCATTGACTTAGCTTGTTCAACTGAGCTACTCCAACCCTCAAATTTAGATGGATTTAGCACTGCCACGGAATGATACATTAATGATAGAACATCTAAATAATTTATTGTACCAAGATACAAATAATTTTTCACAAGTTTATTTGTTTTAATAAATCTTTGTAATTTTGAAAAATATCCTGATTGTCTATGATCATCTTTATATCCTGTTGAAATAATACAAATTGACTTATCTAATTTGACGATTTTTTTAAGAGTTTCTAAAATAAGTATATGGTTTTTGTGAACCCAATATTGATTAGGAACAAAAAAAAATTTATTAGGTATTTTATATTTATAAATTAAATATTTTAAACTTTTAATTTCTTTTTGATCCGGTAAATTAAAAGTAAATCTATTTATTTTGGAATTTACAAATGCTTTATTTGATATTTTTTGTATATCTTTTTTTACATCAAAACTACTTAAAAGAATTTTGCTTGAACAATTTCCACAAAAAAAGGTATTTATATTTTTCATAATTCTATTTTTTAGAGAAAAATTATTTGGATAATAAATATATTGAAAATCAGGTATCCATGGATAACTTTTAATTTGAGATTTTTTCCCTAATGGTAACAAAGTATGTGATAAAGCATATATTTTATTTTTTACCAAATAGCTCTCAATTTTCTTTGATTTACCCAAAAAAAAAATACGAAATTTTTCGATTATTCTCTCAGTAAGAGACATATGAGAGAATAAATTAGTTTTAAGTATCTTTATTTTTTTACTTTTAAAGTCTGCATTAATTTTAAACCTTTTTTCAAAAATCAAAACGGGCTCTATTAAAGAATTCTTATTAATTAAAATGGCTTCAATCAAATTTACTATAATATTGTAACCACCAAGCCATTTTTGACTTGCAAAATTTATAGCAAATGCAACCTTAAATTTTAAATTTTTTTTTGTACCACTTAGCATAATCATTTAAACCTTCCTCAAATTCTATTTTAGGAGTCCACCCAAATTTTTTAGCGGCTGATATATTTGCCACCATTATTGAAGGGTTAGAGTCAGAAATAGTATTAAATTTTACCTGTAATTTATTATTAAAAAGGTTCTTTAAAATATATATTACATCTTTAATTTTGTATCCAGTTCCCGATCCACAATTAATTATATTTACGCCTTGAAATTTTTTTTTAACAAATCTTGAAATTAAATTACACATATCAGATACGTGTAGCCAATCTCTTACTTCATTTCCTGTTCCAAAAAAATTATTGTTATTAGTGCTTAATTTTTTACAAGCATCAAATATAAATTGTCTTTGCAAGCCTCTACCAAACAGTGAAGTAGTTCTCGCAATCAAAAGATTAAATTTATATTTCTTTGAGTAAAATTTTAATAAATCCTCACTCATTTTTTTGTTAAAAGCGTAATGAGAAGTTGGATCAATTACGAAATTTTCTTTTATTTTCTTTCCATTAATTGTTTTATAAACTGCAATAGTAGATAAAAAAATTACACTCGGTTTTTTTTTT
>CENJ01073548.1_pt1 | contig 16885 bp, 27 predicted proteins | sample 356161 | NCBI WGS metagenome assembly CENJ01 (sample SAMEA2619531, study PRJEB7988) | marine metagenome | biome: marine biome (ENVO:00000447); feature: surface water layer (ENVO:00002042); material: "saline water (ENVO:00002010), including plankton (ENVO:xxxxxxxx)" | depth 5 m
ATGTCGGTACCAAAAACCGATGCCTTACCGCTTGGCTATACCCCAATGGTTCTATATTATAAACTATTATTTTATTTTGTCAAGTTGGTCAATAAATAATTGTAAGAGGTTTTAACAATGGAAACATGGTACAATAACAACACATACGATTCAATTCAACAACCTGATTTTTTTGACGAAAAAGAAATGGATTGGGTTAAGGGCATTTATTGGAATATGTTTGATGATTTTTGCAAAACATATATGCCACATCACATAAGTGAAAAGAAGTATATCAGAATTGAAGAAGCAAACTTTACTAAAAGTCCTTGGCCAATTAGTTTTTATGGCACTGACCCTGCCAATGTTATAACTTGGGGACAGATTGTTGGTAAAGTTTATGACTTAGATGCTAATGGTGGACTATTACAGCAATGTGATAAAATCACAATAGATTTCCAACCAAACAATGAAAATTGGGCGTGGTTGATAGATCAATATCAAAAACCTTTTCTTGAAATAGCAGATTTAATGGAACATAAATTTGCTGAATTGGAACGACCAGCATACGTCAAAGACATAGCATTCCATAATATGGCTCATGGACTAAAAGTACACAATGACGGACAAGACGTAAAAACTAAATTAAAAAATGCAGTTCCAAGACCAGATCATCATCCAAACTATGCACCTGAAGAGTATACTGAAAAAGAAAGCGTGATGTATGCACATCAAGGGTTAGTTAATTTGGATGCTCAAAAAGATAATGCTACAATTATTTTTGATCAATGGTTTCCTTATAGTACATATTATGATATAGCAAATGACATTAACAATCTCGGTGAACCAAAAAGGCCAGTTATATCATTTGCCAAAGGTGATCAGTTTGAAAGATTTGGAGAACACATTAGAGGTTTAACTAATAAACATTTCGACAAACAAGATTATATTCATATGTCTTATCCTTTGAAAAATTACAAAGACGTACAAAAATTTAGAAAACTATTTCCAATAGATAAACTATTCGGTTTAACTTTAAACAAGATCCTATACTTTGGTCATCCAGGAACATTAATTAGTTGGGACAACAAAAGATACCATATGGCAAAACCATTTGCTGTTATAGATCAAATCAACAATGAACACGGATTCGTTGGTTACACAGGTATTGGTACAACTAATAGATTAATGCTACAATACGAAACACAACTTCGAAACGACTAATATGGTAGCAGTGGGTAGATTCGAACTACCGACCTTTCGAATATGAGTCGAATGCTCTAACCAACTGAGCTACACTGCCATGTGGTAGGCGATGGAAGACTCGAACTTCCGACCCCCGCGTTATCAACACGGTGCTCTAACCAACTGAGCTAATCGCCCATGTCGTATTCAAAGTTAACAGTAGTCTTGTTAACTCTAAATTCTTTAGCACCATTTTTTATATGAAACTTTCTTGCCATTTCAGTCATTGGTGATAAAGTGACTAATCTATTTAAATGATTTGATTTCTTAATCATTTTATATACTTCATCTACTATTTTTCTTCCGCCACCACGTTTACGACTCCATACGGTATAAGCAACAGCAACTCTTCCTTGCACACCTGCTCTATGAATTGATTCCATATGGGCATCTTTACTCATACTGTCTAGTTCTTCTACTGACACTGGTACATCATTAGTAAATGCAAAACACATCACAGCAACTATTTCATCGCCGTCTTTGAGTCCATAAATTTTTCTTCCATATTGTTGTCTAAACCAGTTATCCAATTCTGGTCTTACAGGATCTTCTGAAGTGTCTATTTCGTTTAATTCTATTAGCTTGACCTTTTTAAGCCAATCAAATTTGTCTAAAATTCTATTTAAAACGTCCATACTGTATAATACTTTCTTTTAAGTTTTTGTCAAGTACATGTTTACGACTGTTGTATTTATGGTATAATTGGTGAAGTATCTAATACTGTGGCCACTAAATGGACTCTGTCCTCTTCGCCACCATTAAATGCATTATGATATCGTGTGTTGTCTGTAATCCAAACTGAGCCATCAGCAGGCATGTGTCTAACTTCTGTATCAATACACATACGAGCTCCCGGATTGGTTACAATTGGTATATGCAATCTTGGTTCAGGATCTCTATGCCAACTTAATGTTGTTCTTGGTAATTTCCATAACAACCTAATCCTACCCAATTTATATTTGCTTGTTAGTTTTTCATACACTTCTTTAAAATATGTATCTTCAAACAATTTTACAAACTCAGAATATTGTGTTTCATCAATTGGTGCTTCTCTAGTTACTTCAACACCTGTGTGATCTGGTCTAGTCCAAAACAATCCTCTAACATTACCACCTGTGATTGAGTTTGGATCTCCTGGAATTTGAGTAAGGCAAATTGCATTTATATCTCTTTCGCCCAATGGTGATTGTCTTGCGACTCTTGTGTCAACTTCTTTTAATGCTGATTGAAGTTTTTCAATATCAAAAATAATATCTGGATCTTTGTAAAAGTTTGTGTGCATATTACGTATTTATTACTGTTGCAAGTAATACTCCTATTGCTCCAACTATTGTTAGCAATACAATAATTTTAATCCAAAAAATACTAGTTGGAATTTCTTCCCATTTCTTTTTTTGTTCTTTACTTAAAGGAGGATTTACTTGCCACACGTTCCAGCCCATTACTCTTCTTTGTACGGACCGCCACGTTTGATTGTATCAAGGATCATTTCCATGTCGTCAAATGCATCTCGCTCTTCTGATAAACTATTTTTGTATGCAATTTTAATTGCTTTGTTTAACACAGTAGGTTTAATATCCAATTCTTCTGCAATATGTTTTACTGTATCTCGTAGCCCTGCTCTTAGATCATCTGTTTCTTGTAGCACCTGTGTTGCTTCATCGAACAATTTGATCAGCTTTGCTTTTTCTTCTTGGTTAATTGTTAATGCCATTTTATCTTCCTAATTTTTTAGATCTACCCAACGGCAGTTCTTGTTGCTTTTCATAGACGCCGCCTTTTTTAGCTTCCCATTCAACACGTACCATTTTACTTTTTGTGTTTGCTTGAAAAGATTTTACCGCTCTTCTGTATCCTAGTGCGTCTACAGTTTTTGTTTCTTCTCCGTCATAGAACGTAAACGTTCTCATTTTTGCCATAACCCTCCTTGGTTACAATTTACTAGTATTTAACTTTCTGCTCTAAATGCCTTATTTCCCAACCTTTACCTTTTTCTTTTTTCTGTAGGTCAACCCACACATTTTGAGCATCTAATTTTTGATATACTGAGTTGATGTTAGTTAAATTATCTTTTAACTTTTTTACCAATTCAACTACTTTTGGATCTTTCATAATCATTGCCTTTCAAATAAATACTATAATATTGTAATATGATACAATAGTCAAGAGAAATTATATGGAAAAGAGAGAAACCCCAAACGTTAAATATTTCTGCAGTCTTCCTTTTAACGGTGCACAAATAAATGAAGAAGGAACAGTCAAGCCTTGTTGTAATTGGGATCCTGCTGATCAAAATGATTGGCCTAATATGAAAGATGGCCTAACCAATGCAGTTCAACATCCTCGTTTCCAAGAAGTTCGTGATAATATGCTTAATGATATATACACTCCAGGATGTAGAAGATGCTTTGAAAATGAAAGAGCAAAGAAAGATAGCACAAGACTAGCTAATTTAAGTCGTGATAAAGACTGGATCAAACAAAACTTTGATAATAACTTGTTTAACAAAGACTTCTATGAATTGCATTATCTAGACACCACGTTCAGTATACTATGTAATTTAAGTTGCAGAATGTGTAGTGGTATGGTAAGCAGTACCTTTGGTAAAATAATCGAAAAAGATAATATAACAGATAGTTATGATATAAGTGAAGTTGATATTGATGTTTCTAAATTAGATCGTATAAAATTTGTAGGTGGTGAACCATTAATGGAGCCAAAGCACAATTTATTTTTAGAAAAAATTGTTAGAGATGGAGTTGATTTAAAAAATTTGGATTTGGTTTATCACACAAACGCAACTAAATTACCAACAAAAGCAGTACAGGAAATTTGGAAAAAATGTAAATCTGTGTTGATAAATTTAAGCATCGATGGATACAAAGATACTAACTGGATACAAAGACCAGGTTCGTACACTTGGGATGATATTGAAAGAGTTTGTAAACAATACAAAGAATGGTCACAGCAATCAGAAAATATTAGAATAAGAGTCAGTTCTGTAATAACAAAAATAAATATTTTTCATCTACACGAATTAGAAAAATGGATCGATGATTTTTGGGGCCAAGAATTCTATGAAAAGGATCACTCTTTCTTCGGAGCATATTGTATAGAATGGCCAAAGCAGTTATCCATATGTGATTGGTATCTTAATGAAGAGAAAAAGAAGCAAGTTAATGAATATATTTTTAAAATAAAAAACAACAAAATTAGGAATCATATCAAGTTTTGGATTAAAAACAATGTTGGAAGATCTTATGGAAAATTTGATTATGAACAAGAAATGTTAAACGACTATTGGAAGTACGACATTGACAAATACTTGTAAGAGGATTATAATTGTAAAGCATGAACTTAGATAACATAAAACAATATGAAATTGAAATAACATCAAAATGCAATGCAAGATGTCCTGGATGTTCTCGTACACACAATGGTCAAACACATCCTGACTTAAAGATGTTAGAAATTTCACTATCTGATTTTAAAGATATCTTTCCTCCACACACAATTAAAGATAGATCATTTGGCTTTTCTGGTGTGTACGGTGATCCTGGAATGGCAAAAGACATACTACCTATATGTGAATATATTCTAGATAACCATCCATCTAAAGTTTGGTTAGACACAAATGGTGGTATGCAAACTGAAAAGTTTTGGTATGATTTATCGCAATTAAGTTTCAAACATAATCATAAGTTGACTGTTGGATTCAACATAGATGGTTACAAAGACAGCAACCATATCTATCGTGTAAATGTAATATGGGATAAACTTGTAAAAAATATATCAGCATACTCACAAGGACAAGGTAAAGCTACTTGGTCTTACATAGAATTTGATCATAACACTGACGATATTGATAATGCAAGACAAATGGCAAAAGAACTTGGATTTGATTTTAGAGTCAGAAGGTCATCAAGAAATCAAATCAAAGCACCATGGAAAACTAACAAAGCAACTATCACAACAAATAAAAAAGAAATACAACATACACAGGCACAAACAAAATTTAACATAACTAAAAAAATAGAAAGCACTCCAATAAAAAATAAAAAATTTAACGATATAAAATGTAGACTTATACATGAACAAAAGGCATACATATCACATGATATGAGATTATGGCCATGCTGTTGGGTTGGAGATATGTATCATGACTCTATACGACCAAGTGTTGAACGGCAAGGTCGACAAAAGTTATTTGACATAGAAGAACGTTATGGAAAGAACTGGAACGACCTTAAACACAATTCATTAAACAATATTCTTAGTCATGAATATTACGATTCTGTTCTAGAAGATTCTTGGAACACAGAACACGACTTATATATTAAAAGATGTGTAATTGAATGTGGTGGGCATGGATCAAGAGCAAAAGTAGAATACCAAAAGTAAATTAAGATTTTTTCTTAAATGTATCTGCTGTCAACCCTGCCTTAGCAAATGCATCAGCAAATGCTGTATTAATCATTTTTGATTCTTTAGTTTTAAATTGTTTAGGCTGGTTGTTCTTTGCAGGTTTTTTCTTCTGCTTTGGTTTGATAATTTTTTTCTTAGGCGTATCTTCACCTATAAAGTATGTTTGCTTCTTTTTCATAGACTGCTCGATCGTATGTTGTATTTATATAGATACCTTTATAACCTACTTATAATGGTCTTTATCTATGTATTTTGACTGCTCTCTTATGTACATGTACCAATCCCAAAACACTAATTGCATTAAAGCACCAAATGGAGATAGTATGTATCCAAACAAAAAAGGAATACCAACTAAGAAAGTAGCTATCACTATCAAATACCTAAATGGATTTTCTGGTTGCCATTCGTACCAAGTTGGTGGTTGGTATGGTTGTTTATTTCTGAAGTCATTAAATTCGTGTTGCATGTTACTTGTACTTATGCAAGTCTTCAAGAACACCCATTGCCATAGCAGATGTCACTCTTAAATTACCAGACGTTCTGCCAATCCTTTGCAGGTGTGCTTTGGCAGTATCGTTGTATTTGATACCATAATGTTTTTTGACATATTTGGCGAACTCAAGTATTTCTCCTTCAAGTTCTTCTAACCACCAAACTTTCATGTCTACTTCCGATGCAACAGAATGCTTAACTTCTGCTGGATCTAATTTAATATGATCGTAGTTCTTTTTTACAGATTTCCTTGCCATGGTTCCACCTTAGTTTTTTTTGTTTTTTTAGATAAGTTTTCTTGACCTTCTTCTAAATCACTTACCAAATCTTTAATATCATCACATAGTATTGTAAGGTCTTTTAGTTTTTCATCTAAGGTGTCCGCTTTTTTATATATTTTATCTAATAATTTTTTATTCATCATTACCATCAACTCTTTTTAAAAATTTCTTTTTCCATATCGAGTGTAAAACATAAAACCATATACCATTTACAGAAGGCTCAACCAATGCTACTGCACCTGCTTCCCATAAACTTGCACCAGTCATCATAGTAACAACTGTCATTGCAATAATAATATGTCCAAAAGTATAAATTAATGCAAGAACAAACGAATCTCCTTTGATAAAACTTTTTAATGCTCCAAATATTCCTTGTGTAAATTCTGACATTTAAAACCTCTTATCTAAGAAATATACTACAATTGGCAATGCCAATATCGCAATGATGTATGTTTCTAATGTTGTTAATTCGTATCCGCATTGTAGAATACATTCACCCCACCAATTGTTTATAGCTTCAATCACTGTTACCCAACCGGTTCAAGTTTGCCATTTTTATCAGTAAACCAAGTATAACCTGCAATCTTTGCCTGCTTATCATAGCCTTTTAAGTTATAAGCAAAAAGAAGTTCTGGTTGATGTGTATTCCTAATCAATCCATATTTTGACTGCCTATTACCTTCAAGTATATAACTGGCCTGTTTGGTTGTTGGATCTTCAACAAGCTCTACCTTAAATTTGTGTTTGCCTATCTGCACTTCTGTGTTTTTCAGCAAATCACCGTGTTTTTCAACATCACTCATAATATTTTGTACCTCATTTATTAATTACGTATTTCTATAATATAACACATTATAGATATCTGTCAAGTGAAAAGACGCCTATACACCCAATTTTTTTGTCAATAAAATAGCGGTTTTCCAACAAATTTAGATAAAATACACTATAATAGATAAATAAAACTGTATATACTAAAGAATAATACGTATAAGGAGAGCTCAATATGTTTATATCATGGAAAACAGATGGTTCTGCAGGTGCTGTAGATTTAATGAAGGGTCGTTTAGAAAACAACGATTTCAGCGATTATATCACGTGGGCATCAGTAAACGGCAGAATTAACTTCAAATATGAAATGGTTGGCGACGATTTAGTAATCACAGAAGAGTGGAATATTGATAGAGCGGCTTATGACGCACTTGACATTGATAACTCAGACGGTGAAGGCAATCCATTACCAATGGAAGAAACTGCTGATCATTTATCATTTGATGAATAATTTTAATAATTAATTATTAAAGGCTCACTGTTGTGAAAACGATGGTGAGCTTTTATAATACTCATACACATCATTTATAGTCATACCATAATCAAAATCAAGCTGAAAACCATAACGGGTCATAGTTTCACCACCTTTGGCACTGTGTAATTGTCCTGTGTTAACTACAACAGGATGACTGTAATATAGTGTTTTGGTTTCTTCTCTTTTATTATTGTACCAAGTAATTGAACCACCTGCGGGTTTAAACTCTACAAGTAATGCTACCATTCTTTGCACATCTCTATGAATATTTAAAAACCAACCAGGAGACATTTTTGTGTATTGTTTCCTAACAATAAGGCTTGTTGGCATGTTTAAAACTTTACAGGTATCTTTTACTATTTGTTCAACTAGCGGATTACTATTAAATTCTGCTCCATGATCAACATCTTGATAATAAACCCATTCGTTATCATTTTGATCTTCTTCAATACCTTCTTCATACGTTACTTGATGTCCTGCATAAGCTACGTCAACTTTTTGAAACTTGTCACGTAGACTATCAATTGCATTTATGTTTGCTTCGTTATCTATTTTTAATTGTGGCAGTTCAAAATATTCAAAGTGCTTCATTTTCTGTCTCCAAACTCTATTGCGAAATCTTTATATTTTTCCCAACTACGTGTTAATGTTTCTAAATGCTTATCTGGATCAATTGACCCTGTAGTTGTAACTACAAATTTTTGTTGTTCAATTTTTTTAGCACCATGCGGACGATCTAATTCATTTAATACAAATGTGTTTGTATCCATAGGTAGTTCCATAAATTTATAATCTTTTGGATCTTGCTGTTCTAAACTTTCTGTCCAAAATAAACTAGGATCACGTACATCATTTATCAATAATCTATAACCAGAAGGTTCTAAAGGTCTCAATGTAGAATGATCTGATTGAGATAGTCCTGGTACATCCATGTGTAAAGGTACATCTCTACGTTGTCTAATTAATTCTGCATGATTACATTGTATTGGTAATTGTTCTATTAGTTTTACTATACCATACAGCTCTTTTGGTAATGCAGGATTAACATTTACTTTTCTTTTTCTAGTTAATCTATTCAACCAACTTTCTCTAACTTTATCTGCTTTACCAAAATCATCTTCATCAAGCTGTCCTAATATACAAACTATTCGCCAAAGTTCATGTGGTGCTGTTTCTACGTAAGGTGCATTTTCTAATTTATCAGCTGAATATGATTCTGTAACTACATCTGGTGGCCACATGTAATTTCTATCGTGGAACACTTCAAGTTCATCTAAATCAATTTTTTGATAAGGCAAATCAATTGGTAGGAAACATACGTTACGAAAATCTTTATATTCTTTTTTCATCCTTGTGCCTCTTATCTAATAAAAAAGTTTTTATAATCCATGCTGGTAAATCTATTTCCCACCACTTCTCTTTGTTGCTCCAACTTTGTGGTTTTTGGTGGTGCGTGTTATGTAGCCCACTACCAAGTGTGATTAAATTTACCCATGTATTATTTGTACTTCCATCTGGTGTATTAAACAATCTGTAACCCCATTTATGACATAATACATTTACAGCACCGGCACTATGAAATGTTATTACTGCTGGTATTGATATTAAAAATACTGCTATACGCCAATCAATTAAAGCAACGATTCCATATACACCTAATAGTAATTTTAAATAATGTTGATGTATAAATTTAATCCATTTATCTTTAATTAAATCTTTTACAAATCTTGTTTCAATTGTAAAAGGCTCCCAGAATGTTGTCCATATTCTCCATGCTGATTGACCACCATGTGGATCTTCTTTAGTTTCAGGCACTGCGTGATGTTTTCTATGTACTCCACACCATGCAATTGGTGAACCAAAACAGTTAAACATGCTTAACACAATTAACATTCTTGATTTCCAATATGACGTTTCAAAACTTTTGTGTGATAGATACCTATGTAAAGCAATTTCGCCACCAACTTTACCAAACATAATCCAGCCAATAAGAGATAGCCATAACCAACTTAGATCTGCATACATCAAACCTACTATAAGCAGTAAGTGGTTAGCTAATAAAATTAGTTTTAATTTATATTCGTAGCTCATTCTTTTTTATAACCTGTGTATTGTATTTATTCGCACTTCGCTCTATTAACTTTTGATGTGCAGATTTAATTACTTTTCCTAATATAAAACCAACTATACGATCGTCATCAACACCTTCTTTAACATCAACTCCATGTGGTTGTGTGCAATTGTTAATTAAAAAAGCATCTGTTTCTTCAGGAATAGTACAAAAATGTTTAGGTTGATTGCTCATATCTTTGCTATAGTTGTAGTCTTTACACATGTATAAACTATCACGTGATCCACTCACTACAAATCTATAACCTATAGGTTCATTTTCTCGTTGATGATCGAACATTTCTTGCGTAATTGTCATGTGATGTGGGTGTGGTGCTTTAACATAATTACCATCCACATGTGGAGCAACATTTCCTGTTGACCTTGCTATTCTTACGTAAAATTTATATTCAAAAGGAAAATATGTATCTATCCAATGTAATAGTTCTGGATACTTTTGTTTAGCAAAATCATTCCAAGGTTTCATTTCACCAAATGGAACTGATAGATCTTTCACTCCTAATAATGTTTCTTCTTTCCACCATGCAAACTTTTCTCCACCGATAAAATTATCTAGTATTAATTGTTTGTTTGGAATTGGTGGTATGTCTAAAGGAGTGAATACTATCATCTTTGTACAAATGCTTTCTCTACTACAAATTGTCCTGGTATAGAAGTATTTCCTTCTTGCATACCCAGTGACTCAAAGTGTTCTATTAAATCTTTATTAAGACCTTGTGATCCACATATCATAAACCTATCATCTTTTGTGTCTAAACTTTGTCCTACAGTATCTGAAAACAGTCTACCATTTTTTATCCATTCAGTAATTCTTCCTTTGCGTGGCCAATCTTGTTGTGTTAATGTATTAAAGTATTTAAAGTTGCCTTGTGTAAGTGCTTTCCATTCTTCATTAAAATATGTAAGTGGCTCATGGTATGCTAATTCATTTTCATATTGTACTGTGTGAGTAAGTATAACTTTTTCAAAGCGTTCATAAGTTGCAGGATCTTTTATTATTCCTAAGAAAGGTGCAAGTCCTGTGCCTGTTGATATCAAGTATAGATTACGTCCAGGCATTAGATAATCAATCACAAGTGTGCCTGTTGACCTAGGATTAACTAGTACCTCATCTCCTACTTTGACGTGTTGCAATTTCGAAGTCAATGGTCCATCATTAATCTTAATAGATAAAAATTCTAAATAGTCTTCATGATTAGCTGATGCAAAAGAATATGCTCTCATTAACTTCTTGCCTTCATGCTCCATGCCTATCATTGCAAACTCACCGTTGTTAAATTTATTAGGAAAGTTTCTAGTAGTTTTAAATGAGAAAGTTTTATCACTCCAGTGCTTTACCCATGTTACTGTTTCTTTGTTAACTGCCATTACAAATTCCTTGTGTTACCATATTCGACAACTGTACAGTTTTCTATTTGCGGACACTGCCTCCAAGGGTCAACAATGATCGATCCTTTTGGAAAATCATATTTGGCTTTATCATCTGTGCCATATGTTACCTTTGGATTGTGTGCTAATAGATAAACTGCTGTGCCTAAATCTTTAGGAGGTGCATCACCTGTGTGTTCATCTTTGTAATACAATGTTCTACCTGCTTTTTCAATGTAGTGTCCAATAAGCAAACTGTATGATCCGTTAGTGTAAGGCACGTGAGGTTTATATGCTTTACCTACAATCACAATTGGCAAATTGTATGACATTAATTTTTTAGCAAGATTTTCTGCTTGTACTTCTCTAGCACCCATAATAGCATCAAACAAATCATAACCTAAGCCTAAATGGTCTGCCATCCAACGTAATGCAATATTATCTCTTGGGTGACAAGCACCACCATCTCCCATACCTGCTGTCATATATTTTGGTCCCATGATACGCATGTCTGAATATGCAAGTGCAGAGGTTACCACATCAACATTGATGTTACCTTGTTTTTCTGCTACATCTTGAATCATGTTTACCAAACCAATCTTTGCTGAAATAAATGTGTTGTAAAATATTTTAATTGATTCACATTCATCCCAAGTACCAACTACATACCTTGGACTGTTTTGCATCATTGGTTTGTAAAAATCAATAAGTTCTTTAGCATCACCTGTCTTTGATCCATCTTCTGTTCCAATCATAATCATTTCAGGATTAACCATATCCCATTTTACTGAACCCATGGCAATCAAATAAGGATTGTATACAAAACGTGCATTAGTAATTAATGGCTCTAGTTCACGTCTTGTTGTGCCTGGTAGTACAGTTGATATAAGAACCACTAGTTGTTTTTTATTCACAAACTGATTAACTTCTTGCAAAATATTTTTTACAATTGTGTAATCAAAATCTTTTGGTTCTAAATGTGCTGTTGGTGTCGAACCATCATAACGTGGATCATGTGGTGTTGGTGCCGCAATAAAAACAATGTCTTTGTCTTTTACTGCTTCAGCAATAGATCCTTTCATTGCAAAATTTTCTGGCTTTCTTGGCTCTACGTCATAACCTTCAACCATATATTGTTGTGCCATTACTTCTGCACAATCTTGTCCAAGTTTACCGCAACCTATCATTGCGACTTTTGTATTTTTTAATTTCATGAATATACCCTCACTTTGTGTTTTTGTTCAAATGCATCTGCATGTTGTCTTGTATTTACTAACGGCTCACCTTTGATATTAAGACTGGTGTTTAGTAACATTGGACAACCTGTTTCATCATAGAACTTTTTAATTAAATTATAAAATCCTGGTGCCTCCTTTTGTGTAACAGTTTGTACACGTGAAGTACCATCAGCATGTATTATTGCTGGAAACTCTTGTGGCTTTCTACATATAGCAACTGCCTGCATGTATGGAGACTCTGTAATACCGCCAGGCATTGTAAAATACTCATGTACATGTTCTTCAAGTATGGCAGGAGCAAAAGGTCTAAACTTTTGTCGTTTTTTGATATCGTTTACTCTGTCTTTGATTTCACCTCCCCTTGGGTCCGCTAATAAACTTCTATTACCTAATGCCCTTGGACCAAACTCTGCTTTACCACTTGCTACTCCTATGATGTTTCCATTTATAAGAGCTTCACAGGCAGAATCCACAGGATAATTACCTTCTATGTTTGTACCTAAAAAAGGACCTTGCCAATTTACTTTGTCACCATAACCTAATGCGGCCGCTCCTAACGAGTTACCTGCATCACCTGGATTAGGCATGATCCATATATTTTTGTTTTTATTATACAGTAATGAGTTAGCTACACAATTAAGTGCTACTCCTCCCATCCACACAATATTTTTTTGTGAACTGTAAGTACTTGCTATCTCAAATAATTTAAGAATTTTCTTTTCAATGACCTGTTGTATTGATGCCGCAGTATCATATTTAAATTGTTCATCAATTATAGGTATATGAGGCATCCAATCTTGTATACCAGCATGAACGTTTTGAGTTAACTTTAATGGATCACGTTTATCAAAAAAATGATCTTCAATTTGTTTTGCATACTTTGGTTCACCATACGCCGCCATACCCATTAAAATATATTCTTCTTCATTTGCTTTTAGTCCGACTCTTTGAGTAAATGCTGAATACAATAAACCTAGTGAATGTGGGTACTGATACGTTTTTAATCTTTTTAAATTATTTGGTGCTGTGTATTCCCATATTGATATAGTATCAAATTCTCCAATAGCATCAGCAACAATAACACAGGCACTATTGTAAGGTGATGTGTATGCTCCGGCGGCCGCATGTGCTTTGTGATGTTCTACATATTCTAACTTATGTGGTATCATATGTTGAAACTGTTTCATATACATTTTTGGTAGATTGCAAGATTGAAATACCTCACCCCATTGACCTGCAACCATTTGTCTGCGTTTTTTTAGCCACGGTCTTTCATGCCATATAACACGATCTGGATCACCATATTCCAATGCTTCATTTATCATTTCATTACATAAGTCAGAGTCATTTTTAATTCTTGTGTATCTTTCTGTGTGTCCGGCAAATACTATTTCGCCATCTTTAACTACAGATAAAGATCCATCATGACCCAATCCACATATACCCCAAATTATCATTTTGCACTCACCATCATTTGTTTTATTTCAAAAGGTTGATCTATAATCCATTTTATAGTATTAATTATATTTTCATATGATAATTTTGCACCATCATATTCTTTATTAAATTCTGTGTCGACATATCCCAAACCCAACGTTGTAACTTTACATTTCCTTTTTTGATTGTGTAATAATTCTGCTTGTGAATGTAAAGCAACTTTTTCTACAGGATATTGATTATGTACTACTTGCCAATTGTTGTAAGGAACAGTATCAACACCTATATTAATTATTAGCTTATCTTGATTCTGCCATGCTTCAAAAACATTATTAAGCAATTCAACTTGTCCAAATCCTTCATGTGCATTGTTTACAAAAATATCACAATCGCTTATAGCTTGAACTATTTTAGCTCTTGAATCTTTATTGTTTATATCATAGCCTGTTGATTTGCTGAACCCGAGACTGTTTGGAAATGCATCATAAATTGCTTTGCCAATTCTTTTTGTGTGTCCAGTGATTGCTATCTTCATTGTTTAGTGTATCCTTTTCTTATTTCTGTAGCACTAATTTTGTGAATGTCCTCGCCAAGATCATGTTTAGTAAATGTATACCCTACATCCCTTCCATAACTGATATCTACAATGTTTGGAACACTAATAATATCATAATCATGCTTAAATGCATATCCTTCTTTTGATAAGTGTTCTTGTATTCTTGAAGCAACTTGTCCGCCTGCATACGGATTACTTTCATTGACTTCCATATCACGTATCATTATTACTACTTGCCCAGTTTCATTCATTGCTTTTTTAAATAAAGCTGTGTGCCCATCATGCCATGGTTGAAATCTTCCAAGCATTTGTGCTGTTGGCTTTTTACTATTATACACAATTAAATCCTTTCATATGCTTGTGTTAAACACACACGGTTTATACCATTTTCTCTTTTAAATCTATCCCATTCCTTGTCATCTGTTGTTCCAATCAAATAAGAATCACTTGGTGTTAAATTAAAATGTTTACAAATTAAGTTTTGTTTCTCACTATACTCTTCTTTTTTCGCAAACACACTACTGTTCATTGTTACTGCTCTAAACACATCAATAATTGCATGATTAAAATAACCAACACCTTGAAGCTCTTGTTGTATCAATTCAGCTTCTCTAACAAAACGCACCCCAGCTCTCAACAATCCAAGTCCATAAGGTTTTGAACAACTCCAAAAAATTTCTTTAACGTTCTCATACAAATTTAATCTATACTGACCAGTAGTACCAACAAATGCTAAATCTAGATAAATTGGACATATTTGTCTTGATCCAACTTCATCATACCTTCTATCAAAATTTCCTGTTGCACTAAATGGATTACTCATATACAGAGGTACACCTATTTGTAAGTCATTCACTGACATAGCAACATGTACAGGTTTTTTCATAAACGTTGGATATCTGTATTCACCTTCAAATACTTGATACTTTTTAACCTTAGTACACATCCAGTCAATGCTTTCATGTATACCATTTGTAGGATAAGCCCATCTCATTTCAGATAAATCAATCAATGGTTCTAAATAATTCCTAATTTGGTTTTGACAATTTTCCCAACGAACCCTTCTTCTTACTGAAGGTGTTTTATCATTCTCATCAGTGCTTTCAATGTAAGATCCATAACTACTGGTTAGCATATTCTTAATTGTCATATCTGTTGGCGAATGTATTGCTTTACTTTTACCAAATGTTTCGTTTGTTATATTTTTCATATTACCTTTGCTTCATGTGTTTACATACTCCTGCAAGTGTTTGATCGTTGACATCAACGTTTACAACCAACCAATATGCAGGGTCTGGTGTTGTATTAAACAAGTAATGTACTTTTGCTGTATCAACAAAGTATAAAAGACCTTGTTGCCATTGTAATACTTTATCTTCAAGTATAAAAGTCATACCAGGAGTATCACAGTTTTTTAATGGCATTATTAATCTAAAAGTATCAAATACTAATTTGTTTGATTGATGAAAGTCATATTCATCTGGATGATCTCTATGTGGTGGAAAAAATCCTCCAGTGTTTAATTTTAATATGTGTGTTCTGAATATATGTCCTTCAAAAGGTTGTAGACATTCTTTCAGGGACTCCCATTCATAAACTGGTGTTGGAACTTTAAAATCTCTTTCTGTCCATTCAGTACCATTTTCTTTATTATACTCATACACGCTATCCAGATCTGGTCTTCCTGACAACCCGCCGTCTAAACTTGTAATACTTAATCCTTGCCTTGGATAATCTTTTCTTGGATTGTATTGTACATATTTAAATTGTTCTTCTGTCCAGTCAATGAACTTAGAAGAATCCTTCATACGTAAACGCAAAGGATACTGTGATCCAAACGTTGTTAAATCTCTGTATAAGCTATTCTTGTTCATTCGTATGTTCTGTCTCCTGGCCATAAGGGTAATTTAGTTCCTTCAGCTCTTTTTGGTATCTTTGAATCAGCACTTGATACACAACTTTGTGAAATACATTTTTTTGGCTTGTCAAATAGTTTAAATCCTGTTTCAATATTTCCAAGCGGTTCATCATGACAACTATAACTCCTTTTTATGCTACCATCTGGTTCTCTAATAATAATTGATCTGTATCCTGAAGAACATTCCCATCCTTCAAATTTATTAAAATTAAATGCGTTAAATCTTTCTGCTTGATCCATAAAGTATGGATTGTTTTCTTTATCTCTAAATTCAACTTGAAAATGCTGTGGCACTCCTTGTGAATATGTTTGCTTTTGCATTGTTCGATCATCATCTATTTTAAATGTTGGTTTTGGTCTTTGTACATGTTTATTTTTTTCTTCAGTGAATCCACGTTGTGGCATTCCGTTGTATAACTTGTCAAGCATTTCTTTCGAGTAGCCTTCAACGACCGTTGACGCTGTAGGATCTGATTGAGGTTTGAGCGTAACGTTAATACCTCTATTGTGGAA
>CENJ01022254.1_pt1 | contig 16839 bp, 17 predicted proteins | sample 356161 | NCBI WGS metagenome assembly CENJ01 (sample SAMEA2619531, study PRJEB7988) | marine metagenome | biome: marine biome (ENVO:00000447); feature: surface water layer (ENVO:00002042); material: "saline water (ENVO:00002010), including plankton (ENVO:xxxxxxxx)" | depth 5 m
ATTATTGAAGCATCAAATAAATCTAAAATTTCAATTCAAGATCTTACGGACAAAGTAACAAAAGATTTTCATGATGACTGTAATTACTTAGGATGTCTAAACCCAACAATAGAACCTAAAGCTACAGAGCATTTAAATGAAATGATTAATTTAATCAAAAAATTAATCCAAAATGATTTTGCCTATGAGTCTAATGGACATGTATATTTTCAAGTTACAAAATTTAAAAAATATGGAAATTTATCTAATAAAAAAATTGAAGAATTAATTTCTGGTTCTAGAGTTGAGGTTTCTGATAACAAAAAAGAACCAGGAGACTTTGTTCTTTGGAAACCTAGCAAAGAAAATGAACCTAGTTGGGACTCTCCATTTGGAAAAGGGCGTCCAGGTTGGCATCTAGAATGTTCCGCAATGTCTGAAAAATATCTTGGTAATCATTTTGATATTCATGGCGGAGGTTTAGATTTAATTTTTCCCCATCATGAAAATGAAATTGCCCAATCTGTTTGTGCAAATAATAATGAAAAATTTTCTAATTATTGGTTACACAATGGTTATGTTACTGTTGAAAAGCAAAAAATGTCAAAATCACTAGGCAATTTCATTTCCATTAATGAATTAAAAAAAAATTATAATGGACAAGTTGTAAGACTTGCTATGCTAAGCACACATTACACTCAACCATTTGATTGGAATGAAAAAATTTTAGACGTATCTCAAAAAAGCTTAGATAAATGGTATGAATTTTATTCTGATGACAAGGAAGAAATAAGTGAAGAAAATTTAAAATTTTTACTAGACGATTTAAATACACCTTTAATGATTTCAAATATCCATGAGTTATATAAAAAAGCGAAAAATGGAGATAGTTTGTCGGCTAAACAATTATCATCCTCATGCAAAATTTTAGGTTTATTTAATCAAACTCACGATGAATGGAAAAATTTTAAAAATATAGGAAAAATTACTGCAGAAGAAATAGAAAAATTAATCTCAGAAAGAGATAAAGCTAGATCTAAAAAAGATTATAAAACATCAGATGAAATTAGAGATTTGTTAGTAAGCAAAGGTGTTCTAATTAAAGATAAAGATGGTATTACGACCTGGGAATATAAATGAGCAAAGAAAAAATTTATTTATTTGATACTACCTTGAGAGATGGTGCTCAAACCAAAGGCGTTGATTTTGGCATGGATGATAAAGTCAAAATTGCTAATGCATTATCTGAAGTTGGTATAGATTACGTTGAAGGCGGGTGGCCTGGTGCAAATCCTACAGATACTAGTTTTTTTAACGAACCACCAAAGTTAAAAAGTGACCTGGTTGCTTTTGGAATGACTAAAAGATCTGGCAGAAGTTGTGAAAATGATCCTGGTATATCCTCAATTGTAAACGCAAATGTTAATCATGTATGTATTGTTGGAAAGAGCTGGGATTATCATGTTGATGTTGCTCTTGGTATTTCTAAAGAGGAGAATTTAGAAAATATTAAAGATACAGCTAAATATTTTATTAAAAATAATAAAGAATTTATGTTTGATGCTGAACATTTTTTTGATGGTTATAAAAATAATAAAGATTATGCTCTATCTTGTTTAAAAGCTGCTTATGACAATGGAGCTAGATGGATTGTTCTTTGTGATACAAACGGTGGTACACTGCCTAATGAAGTCGCTGAAATTGTATCTCATGTATCAAAAATAATTCCAAATGATCATATAGGTATACATGCCCACAATGATACTGGTAACGCAGTTGCAAATTCATTATCTGCAGTATTAGCGGGAGCAAGACAAATACAAGGAACATTAAATGGATTAGGTGAGAGATGCGGAAATGCTAATTTAGTTTCAATCATACCTACTTTGATTTTAAAAAATTCTTTTAATAAACATTTTGAAACAAACATTGATACTAAAAAACTTAAAAGACTTACAAATTGTTCTAGGTTATTAGACGAAGTATTAAACAAAACTTCAAATAAACACGCTCCATATGTTGGTGCTTCAGCTTTTGCACATAAAGGAGGATTGCACGTTTCTGCTGTTCAAAAAGATCCTAAAACATATGAGCACATAGAGCCAGAGCAAGTTGGTAACGAAAGATCAATTGTAATTTCTGATCAGGCAGGTCGATCAAATATTTTATCAAGATTAGAAAAGCTTAATATTCAAATAAATAAAGACGACCCTAAAATTCAAACTATTTTGGATGAAGTTAAAGATAGAGAGTTTACTGGCTATTCTTATGATGGAGCAGATGCTTCTTTTGAACTTTTAACAAGAAGGTTGTTAGGAGAAGTTCCAAATTATGTACAAATTAAAAATTATGAAGTTAAAATTGTAAAGGATACCGATAAAAAAAATATTAACTCTATTGCCAAGGCTTATTTAATTGTTGATGGAAAAGAAATTCTTTGCGAAGGTGAAGGTAACGGTCCTGTAAATGCATTAGATCAAGCGATAAGATCTAATCTTGATAAAATTGGAAAGTATTCTGATTATCTAAAAGATTTAAGATTGATTGATTATAAAGTTAGAATTTTAAATACAGGTACAAATGCAACAACTCGAGTATCAATTGAAAGTTCTGATGATAAAGGTAAAAGTTGGTTTACCATCGGCGTGTCACCAAACATAATAGAGGCTTCATTTAAAGCTTTGCTAGATAGTATAGATTATAAGCTTTTTAAGGAAAATGCTCCCTTAAGTAGCAATTGACAATAGGTTTTTGATATCTATAACTCCAGTTTTTATAAATGACAAAAAGAATAAAATCTAAGCATAAAGTTGATAGAAGGTTAGGGGTTAACATTTGGGGCAGACCAAAAAGTCCATTTAATTCCAGAGCTTACGGCCCAGGTCAACATGGACAAAGATCTTCAGCTAAACCATCAGATTACAAAGTTCAGTTGCAAGCAAAACAAAAATTAAAAAATTACTATGGAAATTTAAATGAGAGGCAGTTTAGAAATTTATATAGAGAAGCAGATCGCAGAAGAGGAAATACAGGTGAAAATTTAGTTGGTTTATTAGAGAGCAGATTAGATGCCGTTATTTACAGGGCTAAATTTGCAACTACAGTTTTTCAAGCGAGACAATTAATTAATCATGGACATGTTAGAGTAAATGGGAAAAGAGTGAATATTTCAAGTTTTAAGTTAAATGATAAAGATGAGGTTGAAATAAAAGAGTCTTCAAAACAACTTACATATGTTTTAGCATCAACTCAACTTAAGGAGCGTGATGTTCCAGAATATATAATTGCTGATCATAAAAAAATGACTGCAAAACTTGCAAGAATTCCAAATTTTGACGAAATACCATATCCTGCAATTATGGAACCTAATTTAGTAGTTGAATATTATTCTAGATAAATTTATAGAAAAAATTAAATTCACATCAAGCTTGGTAGCCAAGTAGCAACTGATGGAAACATCGCGATGATAAAGACTAATATAATTAACATTATCCAATAAGGAACCGAACCCATAAATATTTTGCTTAAAGTTGCCTCAGGGTCAGATATACTACCTTTAACAGTATAAACACATAAACCTAGAGGAGGAGTTAAAAGACCAGCTTCAATAGCAACAATACCAATAATCGCAAAAGCTATCGGATCATATCCAAAAGAGTTAGCTATTGGAGTAAATAACGGGACTGTTAAAAGAATAATTGATACAGAGTCAATAAACATTCCAAGTATAAACCAGGTCAATACCATAATAACTAATATAGTTAACAAGTCGTTTCCAAAGTATGTAAAAAAGTTTTCAACAACACCTGTAATCCCACCCATTGCTAAAAGTCTGGCATACATTTGTGCAGCTATTAATAAAAATAAAATTGGAGCAGAAATTTTTCCAGTCTCCAAAACTGCTGAGGCTATTTCTCTCCATGAGGTTTTTTTTACAATTGCTAAGACCAATGCGAATAAAGCCCCAATTCCAGCAGATTCTGTGGGAGTAAAAATACCAAACCAAATACCACCTAGTACAATTAAGATTAAAATAACTACGCCAACCGATCCAATTATTTCTGATTTTGATGATTTATTAATTGTATTATTTTGATCGTTAATACCTCCAAAGTAGCCAGGTTTTATGATTGCAAATATAACTAAAAAAATGCCAAACATTAAAGCTAAAAGAATTCCGGGAATTACTCCAGCAACAAAAAGTTTACCAATAGAAATTTCAGCGATTACACCCCAAACAATTAATAATATACTAGGTGGTATTAGCATTCCCAATGAGGCACTACCAGCAATTGATCCTAAAGAAACTGTTTTGTTGTAACCTTGAGAAATCATTTCAGGATAAGCGATTCTGGAAAAAGCTGCAGCAGACGCAATTGATACTCCTGTTACTGCTCCAAATATGGCATTTCCTATTACAGTAGCTAGTGTCAATCTTCCTGGTATTCGTTTTAAAGAATTGTTAATTAAAACATACAAATCCTTTGCGGCTCCAGACTTTGAAATTAATTCCCCCATTAATACAAACAAAGGAATAACTGCAAAAACGTAATTTCTTATTGCTTCATAAGCAGTGTTAGCGAGTAAGGAAACCGCTATATCAAAGTTACCAACTAAATATGCAAGACCAAAAAAACTTGTTACACCTAAAGCCAAAACTATTGGAACACTTAATAAAATTAGAAGTAATAAAATAAATATAATTGATAATGCAAATTCTAGTCCACCCATTTATTTAATCCGGTTTTGATTTGGGTTATTAATTTGAATGTTTAAAATAAAAATTAGCATTCTTAAAAAATAAGTAAATGCAGCAACTATGGAGCAAAAAAAAATTGATATTTTTACAGGAAAGGTTGGAAATCGAAAAGATGCATGACCTTCAAATTCATTACGTATCCATGAGTTCAGTGTTGGTTCAAAAGAAGCATAGGCAATTAAACCAAAAAAGATAATTCCTAGAAAACTAGAAAAGACTTCTAATAAACAAGAAAAATTATAATTAGATTTTTTAATTAAAAATTCAGATTTAATCATTGCATTGATAGAGATTGTGTAAGAAAGTTGTAAAAAAGCAATTATAACTATCGAATTAGAAATTACTTCAGCAACCCCAATTACAGGTTTATTAATAAAAGCTCTCATAACAACATCAAAAAGAATAAGAAAACCAAGTACTATTAAAGCAAAGGAGGCAAAGTACTTTAAAAATTTTATAAATTTATTATTTATGTTGTTAATAGTATCTAAAATCATTTAAATCAAAGGGCTGATAAAATTTATCAGCCCTTAATATATTGGAATTAGTTTATTTTATATTTATAAGGAAATTTGTGTCCCTGTTTTTCTAATTCAGCCATATAGAATTTTAATATTTCACTTCCTCTATATCCTTTTTTATTTAGTTCTTGCGCCATTTTATTAGGAAAATCCTTCAAAGACTCTGCCCAAGCTTTTTTTGCCTTTTCCGAAATTACACTGACATTAACTCCAAGCTCCTTTAACTTTGAAATTCCCATAGCATCATTTTTGGCACACACTTCGGCAGTAACCATTGCCCATTCTTTACCTAATTGAACAACAATAGCTTGAACTTCTTTAGGTAATTTTTTAAAGGTATCCATATTTATTGAAACCGAATTAAAAAACTGCGCTCCAAAATCCGTTTTGGTATAATAAGGTGCCACCTCATTTAATTTGAAAGCGTACCACCATGGTGATGCTGACAAATATCCTTCGTATACTCCTGTTTGTATCGATTGATAAGCTTTATTTAAATTTGATGCAACAGGTGTAGCTCCACCTTTAATCCAATCTAAATTAATACCTGCACCTGCAATTTTTCGACCTTTTAAATCAGAAAATTTAGACCATTTGAAATTAGTTCCAATACCATAATTATTTAAGCAAGATCCGCCTAAGAATTTTTGGTTGAAATCTTTTTCAAAGTAGGCCGTTAATTCTGGAAATTTCTCATAGGTTTTAATAGCCGCTTTTGTTACAACTTTAGCATCTGGCGAACTAAAAGGTACCATAAGTGTAAAATTGTTAACAAATCCATTCGATGGTTCAAATATTAAACATGTAAACCCTATGTCTAACAAACCGTCCCGTGTTGCCTCAAGAACTTCTGTAACTTTAGCAACCTGACCTGCGTGAAGTTCTTGAATTACTACAGTATGTTTAGTTTGGGATTCTATTCTTTTCTTTAATTCCGGCGCAAACCATTCGTGGGCAGTTTTTGTATAACCAAGCAAACCCGTTGGGTGCCCTGAACCTACTCTAAGTTTAATCTCAATGGCATTCGAGCTGGTTGCAGCCCCCAAGAGAAAAGTAAATGTGAATAATAATCTAAAAATATTTTTCATGATTAATTATTTTCCTTTCTTTTTTTAATTAAATTTAAAATTAAAATTACATTTTTTTAAAATTTTCATTTAAAACTATTTCACATCTGAGATATGCAAATATATCAGGTTAAAAAATAAAATTAGAATATTATTACTATCAAAAAATGTAACTAAAATTTGGTAACATTAATAGATATTTATTTTTTAATTTATTAATCTAAAAAAATTAAAAAAATAATTGAACATGCGCAAGCGTCTTCTAAACAACGATAGGAAAATTTATGAAAAAAATATTATCAGTAATCATTTTTGCTTTATTGACGTGTAATATTGCATCAGCGAAAATAGTTATGAAATACTCTGGATCATTACCAGTTGGCCACCATTTAACAGGGGCTCAAAAATTATTTGCTGAAAAAGTTGCAAAAAAAACGAATGGAGAAATCGAAATAAAAGTGTTTCCAGCCAAACAACTTTACTCGACAAAAGCTGTACCATCAGCTGTTGTATCTGGAGCTCTTGAAATAGGATATAATTTATTTGGTGTTTGGACTAAGGACACAATATCTGAGATAAATGACGTACCTTTCTTAATTCAAAACGTTCAACAAGCTGGAAAAGCATGGGACAATAATGAAAAATTATTCAAATACTACACTCAAGTGATGGAAAAAAGAAAAATGAAGCCTTTAGGCGTCATTTTCTATGGTTCGTTATTTGATTTAACTAGTCCATCAAAAATAGTAAATCCATCTGATTTCAAAGGGAAAAAGATTAGAACTTATAGTGCATTGGCATCCGAAGGAATTAGGGCGTTAGGCGGATCACCAGTGACAATGTCTCCAGGTGAAATGTATTTAAGCTTACAAAACGGAACAATTGATGCGGCTATTACTGGGTTAACCTCTATTCATAAACGTAAATTATGGGAGACTGGTAAACACGCAACAATAGCCGGTGCAGGATTTGGAGTTTTTGCGGTAAATATGAATTTGGATAAATTCGAAAGCTTATCTAAAAAACATCAGAAGGCGTTATTAGATGCATCAAATGAAGTAATGAAATGGTCAGTTTCTAAAGCTGCAGAAGCTGATAAAAAAAGCATGGCATTTCTAAAATCACAAATAAATGTAACAGTTTTAAATTCTTCTCAAAAAGAGGTTTGGGCTAAAAAATTAGAACCCGTCAAACAAAGCTGGTTAAAAAAAGCAAATAAAAAAGAAAAAGATCTATTTAATTGGGTAGCTTCTTTAAAGTAAAATCAAATTAAGTCGAGACACTCTTAAATGTTTAATTTTTTTAATAAACAAGTGTCTCGACTTTCTTCTTTCTTACAAGTTCTTGCACTCTTAGCATTTTTTATTCTTACATTCTCAGTAGTATATGAAGTAGTCGCAAGATCGATTTTTAATAAACCTACAATTTGGTCACTTGAAATTGTGACTTATATGATTTCATGTGTTGCATTTTTAGGTTCAGCTTATGTTTTAAGGGTAGATAAGCATTTAGAAATTAATTTATTAACTAATATTTTAACTAAAAAATTAAAATTATATTTAAAATTATTTTCTAACCTAATATCAATGATATTCTGTATTTTTGTTTGTTATTATGGTGTTAAATTTATTAATTTTTCAATAGTTTTAGGAGTTGTATCTGAAAGTGAATTAAGAACACCTTTATGGATACCACAAGCTACTGTACCAATTGGCTTCTTCGCCCTTTCCTTAGAGTTTTTTATTAGGTTAATAAAAACTATTTCACTTATTAGAGAAAATTAATAATGATAGTTACTTTTCTTTTTTTAAGCATAATTTTAATTATAGCAACTGGTGTACCTGTAGGAATTGGCCTTGGTATTGTTGGAATTTCTTATTCAATTATATTTGAAGGGCAAAATGCTCTAATAAGTTTGCCACAAACTATTTATGCATCAAATAGTTCTTTTTTATTAACTGCAATCCCGATGTTCATTTTAATGAGTGAAATTTTGAGAACAGCTAACGTTACTGAAATTTTATTTGATGCTGTAACAAAATGGATTGGACATATTCCAGGCGGTTTAGCTGTGTCAACAGTTATTACATGTGCTATTGGCGCAAGCATCACCGGTAGTTCAGTTGCCAATGCAGCGAGTATGTCAATTGTAGCCGCTCCTTCAATGATTAATCGTGGTTATAATAGAAGTTTTACATATGGACTTATTGCTGCGTCTGGTACTTTAGGAATTTTAATTCCACCATCAATACCAATGTTACTTTATGCATCTATTACTGAAGAGTCTATTGGCAAACTATTTATATCTGGAATTATTCCAGGATTATTATTGGTAACTTTATTATGTTTGTACGTTGTTTTTAAAGAAAAATTTATTGATAAGACTAGACGCAAAACTGTTAAAGCAACTTATGTAGACAGATTAAAATCTACTAAAAAAGCATTGCCAGCATTAATATTACCGATAATTGTTGTCGGTGGTATATATGGTGGTTTTTTTACCCCTACTGAGGCAGCAGGTGTTGGTGTCTTTTTTTCATTTATGATTGGCTTCTTTTGGTACAAAACTTTGAAGTTATCAAATATAATAGATATTTTTAAAAATAGTCTTAATTCTACATGTATGATTTTACTTTTAATTGCTGGTTCAATGGTCTTAGGCCATGCCATAACTACGTTACAAATTAGTGACCAGTTGGTCGGATTAATATCATCGTATGACGTAAGTCAGTTTACATTTGTAATAATGATAATGGTACTTTTATTTATATTAGGATGTATTTTAGAGGTTATATCTGTGATCTATATAGTTTTACCAGTCTTATTTCCAATTGTTGAAAGCCTTGGGATTAACTCTATTTGGTTTGCAATTATATTTATAGTTAATATGGAAATTGCTTTAATAACCCCGCCACTTGGTATGAATTTATATGTGATTGGCGGAATTGTAAAAAGACCAATATCAGAAATCATGACAGGAGCTTTACCTTTTGTTTTAATATTTTTATTTTTTCTGTTTATACTTATTTTGTTTCCAATTATAAGTACAATTTTAGTTTTATAATTATGAGAAATTATTTTCAAAATATAGCGACACTAACTAAAAATTTAGAAAACCAAATTTCTTTTGAAGAAGTAATAAAGTTAATTACTAAGTTTTCATATGATAATCTAGGAAATAGGTCTAATGCTATGATCGAGGGTAATTTAAAAAAAGGTGAAAAAAATCTGTTTGCGTGTGGATCGTTTATAATGATTAACGATGACAAGCAAATTTTAATTGGCCCTCAAAATTATGCACCAGAGCAAGAATATATGTTACTTGACACAAATATTGGCCATCCTTCATGGGTTATAAAAAATAAAAAACGGTTAATACTAACAAACACAGATGAACATAAATCTTTTGTTAAAATTTTAAAAACCTTTCGCGCTGGATCAGCCATTTATGCTCCAATAATAGTAAGTAACAAATTTATTGGTCAAATTATTTGTGCCAGTCAAGCTAGAAATGTAATGGAAGAAATTGATTTGTCAGCACTTTGCATCCTATCAAACTTAATATCTTTTTATTGGATTAAATTAAACGGAAATGTTGAGATTGAAGAGATACACGCAAAACTTTATAAAAAATAATTGCATTACAACAATACAATTAAAAATTGGTAACATTATTAAATAGTTTTTTTTTTTTTATTTTTTTATACATTAGCAAATAAATTTAATTGGAGATAATTATGACAAAAAAAATTATAGATTTAAGTTTAACTGTCGAAGACAATATGCCTGCTCATAAACTTTTTCAAAGTCCTGTGTATTTACCAGCTTTAACACACGAGACAACTTTAAGTTTTGGCTTGGGTACGAAAGACGATCCAATGACATTTCAGACTAATTATATAGGAATGTTAGATCATGTTGGGACACACGTGGATGCATTCAGACATGTCAATCCTAAAGGAAAACCAATTGATCAAATGCCACTAGATTTATTCATGGGAAAAGCAGTTTGTTTCGATCTACAACATATTAAAGATCTTGAGGATATTTCAGTCAAAGATATGGAAGAGGCTGAAACTAAATCAGGTGTAAAAGTTGATGGGCATATTGTTCTTCTTTGTACAGGATTTCATAAAAGAAATTACAGTGATAGAAAGCAAATTGTTTGGGGTAACCCACAATTAACGGCTGAAGCTACACAATGGTTATTTGACAAAGGTTCAAAAATGCATGGTGTTGAAGGCCCATCCACGGACAAACCTACGGAAAACACTTTTGCTCAACACCGTTTATGTAGAGATTTGGGTATTAGTCATTTTGAATGGTTGGTAAATTTAGAGTCTTTGATTGGAAAAGGTGAATTTGAATTTATCGGTCTACCTATTAAGTTTAAAGAAGGTTCTGGATCACCGGTTAGAGCTGTTGCCGTTCTAAACGATTAAAAGTTTAAATTTATGGCAAACTCTTTAGATTTTAAAAGTGTATTAGATCTTTCAACTTTAATAAAATCTAAAGAATTATCGCCAGTTGAATTGTTAAATCACTCTATCTCAAGAATTGATGCACTTGAAAAAAAACTGAACACTTTTGCATCTTTAGATATTGATAGTGCAAAACAAATGGCAAAAGCTTCTGAAGAAAGGGCTTTAAAAGGTAGCTTATTATCTGAGCTTGATGGCATACCAACCTCAATAAAAGATCTAATTGCTCAAAAAGGTCATCCACAGAGATTTGGGTCAAAAACTACGCCTAAAACCAATCTTGAAATTGACGCACCTTCCGTTGAAAGATTGAGAAATGCTGGTGCCGTGTTACTGGGAAAATCTACAACTAGTGAATTTGGTTGTAAAGCCGTCGGTGATAGTCCTTTAACGGGCATTACGCGTAATCCTTGGGATCTTGAAAAAACACCCGGAGGTTCTAGTTGCGGAGCTGCAGCACAAGTGGCTTCTGGTATGTTACCATTTGCAATTGGGACTGATGGCGGTGGTTCGGTTAGAATTCCGGCGTCACTAACAGGATTATTTGGTATTAAAGCACAATTTGGAAGAGTTCCGGTTTATCCTGTATCAGCAACTCCAACACTTGCTCATGTAGGGCCGTTATGTAGAAATGTAACGGATGCAGCAATGGTTTTGAAGGTAATTTCAGGTCATGATAGAAAAGATCCATTTTCGGTTTCTCAAAATGTTCCTGATTATATAGGTGCAACAAAAGAAGATAGCAAATTGAAAATTTTAGTAAGTTCTACTCTTGGATATGCAAATCCAGATCAAGAAGTATTGAGAGTTTTTAATACTACAGTAAAGTATATAGAAAAATTGGGACACGAAGTTGAGAACAATGAAAAAATAATGGATGAAGATCCTGTAGAATTATGGAATGCAGAATTTTATGCAGGTGTTGGTACAAAATTAAAAGCTGTTATAGAGAGCAAACCAGAGTTAATAGACCCTCCAATTTTAGAAGTTTTAAAAATTGCAATTAGTCAAAAAATGGAAAATTATTACAATTCAGTTTTTAATAGATATATTCTCAGAGAAAAAATGAGATTACTATTTGAAAAATATGATTTACTAGTAACTCCAACTTTGCCTTGCACTGCTTTTGAAGCAGGGCAAGGTGTACCAAAACAATTCCCTGATAGAAATATTGTTTCTTGGGTGTACTACACTTATCCTTTTAATTTAACAGGTCAACCTGCAGCTTCGATGAATGTAGGATTTGATAAAAACAATTTACCTGTTGGGATGCAAATAATTTCAAAAATTAATTGTGAAAATAAAATTTTCAGTTTTGCAAAACAATTAGAAAATAAACTGGCAATAACTGATGTAAAACCAGGAAATTAATTTTTTTGTAATATCCAAGTTTCTATTGCGTCGGTAAATTCATTTGTAGCACTAAAATATTTAACTCTTTTATCTTTTTTACTAGGTACCTTACTAATCAAACCTATTTTAATTGCATCGTTTAATATTTTTTGAATAGTAGTCCTTTTTCCCAATTGTTTATCAATTTTTTCACATAAATACTCAAAACTATTTTCATTATTTTTTGCATTTACAATTTCTAGAATTAAAATCAAATGGAGTCTGGAACTAAAAAAAAACCTTATTAGTTTGTTTTTTGATAATGAAAATTTATATAAGTCAGTCAATACCTTTGAGCTAAAAGTCTTTATATCAATCTTTTTTTTATCTGGTAAAAATTTCTCTGGAATGTCACTTTTAGACTTTAATTTTTGCGAAGCGTGAGATTTAAGTAAGATCGACATATAACAATGATATCAAATATTAATAACACGTACTATGCAAATATAGTATTGCAGTATTGTAAATGAACGATGAAACTTAAACTTTATGTGTGACTAGTTATTTCGAAAACTAATTTTTTTATCCTCAAATAGTTTTTGAAGTTCTTTTTTTTCAAACATTTCTTTTATAATATCGCAACCACCAATAAATTCTTCATTAACATATAACTGCGGAACTGTAGGCCAATTACTATATTCTTTTATACCATTTCGAATCTTTTCATCTTCCAAAACATTGATTCCAGTAAATTGTACCTGCAGATGCTTTAAGACATTCGAAACTGCCATTGAAAAGCCGCATTGAGGCATTTCTGGAGTACCTTTCATGAAAAGTACAACTTTATTATTCTTAATTATTTCACTTAGATGCTCATTTATATCTGTCATTTATTTTTCCTCAGTAATTAATTCCAAAGCGTGTAACTCGTTACCCATTTTTCCTTTTAAAGCTTTATAAACCATTTGATGTTGTTGTACACGATTTTTACCTTTAAATTGCGATGATTTAATTTTTGCAGAAAAATGATTATTATCACCTGCGAGATCTTGAATTTCAATATCCGCATCAGGAAAACCTTCTTTTAATAATTTTTCAATTTCCACTTGTTTTATTGCCATGAGATCAATTATTATACTTATAAAACCATTCTTTATTTAGTTCAAATAATTCTTGTAAATCAAATTTCAAGTCATCATCTATATTAATTTTTTCTGATGTTTTACCAATATTTTTAAAGTAAATATTTAAATCTGCAAGTTTTTTTTCAAAGCTATTTTTATTTTGATCATCAACTTCAACAATGTATCTAGACTGATCTTCTCCAAACAAAAATTTAACTCTATCCAATGATTTTTTAATAGTATTTAATTCAAAACCAATTTGAGAGGCTATACTCATTTCTAATAAACATAAAATTAGACCACCTGATGATATGTCATGACATGACTCAATTAAATTTTCATTTATTATTAATCTTATTGCTTCACCATTTTTTAATTCATCATTTAAGTCTATAGATGGCGGAGGACCTTTTTTTAAATGTAAAAGGTCATAACAAAGTATGCTTTGTTCTAGGTGACCTATTGTTTTACCAATAATATAAATATTATTATTTTTATTTTTAAATCTTGAACTTTTCACTTTTGAAATATCTTTAATTAAACCTACACCACCAATTGTTGGAGTGGGGTTAATGCCAATGCCATTAGTTTCATTATAAAGAGAAACATTTCCAGATATCACTGGATAATTTAATTTTTTACATGCTTCCGTCATACCTTTAATGACGCCAACAAATTGACCCATGATTTCCGGTTTTTCAGGATTACCAAAATTTAAACAATTTGTAATCGCAATAGGTTCAGCACCGACAGAACATAAATTTCTATACGTTTCACATACAGCTTGCATTCCTCCAGTATAAGGATGAGAATTGCAATATCTTGGAGTACAATCGACAGTAGCTGCAATTGCTTTTTTATTATTGCCATGAACCCTAATAACCGCAGCATCACCACCTGGAAATTGAGCGGTATCGCACATAACCATATGATCATATTGTTCCCACACCCATGATTTATCGGCTTGGTTTGGATGGGATAATAAATTTTTAATCGTTTGTTCCAAATTGATATTATCTAATTTTTTCTCAAGATCGATATGTTCTGGTTTTTTAATTTCAATCCATTCTCTTTCATACTTTGGAGCCTCATCTGCTAATGCAGATATTGGAACGTCGCAAACAGTTTTATTGTCATATTTTAAAGTAAGGTTTTTTGAGTCAGTCAAAATTCCAATTATAGAAAAATCTAAGTCCCATTTTTTAAAAATCTTTTCAGCTTCTTTTTCTTTTCCAGTTTTAAGAACAATAAGCATTCTTTCTTGGCTTTCAGAAAGCATCATTTCATATGGCGTCATACCTGTTTCACGGCATGGTACCTTGTTAAGATCTAATTCAATTCCAATATTTCCTTTTGAAGCCATTTCTACTGAAGAGGAAGTTAAACCCGCAGCTCCCATATCTTGAATAGATACAATCGTATCTGTTTGCATTAATTCAAGACACGCTTCTAATAATAATTTTTCAGCAAAAGGATCTCCAACCTGAACCGTAGGTTTTTTTGACTCTGAATCTAAGTCAAATTCTTGCGATGCCATTGAAGCACCATGAATTCCATCCCTTCCTGTTTTTGAGCCAACATAAATTACTGGATTACCCACTCCACTTGCAATCGAATAAAAAACTTTATCTTTTTTTGCCAAACCAATGTTCATTGCATTAACTAAAATATTACCATCGTAACAACTATCAAATTCCACTTCTCCACCAACAGTTGGAACTCCGATACAATTTCCATATCCTGCAATTCCTGCAACCACACCATTTAAAAGATGTTTAGTTTTTGGGTGATCAGGAGAGCCAAAACGAATTGCATTTAAATTAGCTATTGGTCTTGCTCCCATAGTAAACACATCTCTTAATATTCCACCTACACCAGTAGCAGCACCTTGATAAGGCTCAATAAACGATGGATGGTTGTGACTTTCAATCTTAAATATAGCAACATCATCATCATCAATATCAATGACCCCGGCATTTTCACCAGGTCCTTGAATTACCCTGTCATTTTTGGTTGGCAATGTACCTAGCCACACTCTTGAAGATTTATAAGAACAGTGCTCGTTCCACATTGCTGAAAAAATTCCAAGTTCAGTAAAGTTTGGATTTCTTCCAATTAAAACTTTTATTTTTTCATATTCTTCTGGTGTTAAACCATGTTGAACAGCTAGATCTAAGTTCACTTCTGTCATTAATTTAATAGTGATTGAAAAATACCTGAACCATCAGTTCCGCCTAAAATATTTTCAACACATCGTTCAGGGTGGGGCATCATTCCGATTACATTTTTGTTTTTATTAATAATTCCAGCAATATTTAAACAAGAACCATTTGGATTGCTTTCTTTGTTAATATTTAAATTTTCATCACAATATTTAAGAACAATTTGCTCATTATTTTGTAATTCATTTAATGTTTTTTCATCAGCAAAATAGTTTCCTTCATTATGTGCGATTGGAATTTTTATTTTTTCATTTTTTTTATATTTTGATGTGAATGGTGTTGAATTATTTTCAATTAAAAGATTCACATATTTGCAGATAAATTTTAATTTTTTATTTCTTAACAAAGCTCCAGGCAGCAAACCGGTCTCTGTTAAAATTTGAAAACCATTACAAATACCAATTAAATAACCACCTTTGTCTGCGTGCTTAATCACTTCATTCATTATGTTCGATTTTGAAGCCATACTTCCACACCTCAAATAGTCTCCATATGAAAAACCACCAGGCAAAACAACCAAATCGGATTTTGGCATTTCATTTTCTTGATGCCAAACCATTGTAGTTTGTATTTGAAATTTTTCTAATGCAACTTTTACATCTCGGTCACAGTTTGATCCTGGAAAAACTATGACATTAGCTTTCATTAAATTTTATTAAATTTAAAGTTTTCTATAGTTTGATTGGCAAGTAATTTTTCACATGAAGATTTAACTAATTCAGACGCTTTATTTTCATCAGTTTCACTTAACTCTAGTGTGAAATATTTCCCTTGGCGAATATTTTTTATACTATCAAGACCAATATCTCCAAGTGCATTTTCAACTGCTTTACCCTGAGGATCTAATACTTCTTTTTTAAGTGTTACAAAGACTTCGAACTTCAATTTATTCTTTTTTAAGTTTAATAGTTTTGGAAATTCCTGATTTTATTTCCATGATATTGCTGCCTTCTGGCATGATTCCTAATCTTTTTGCAACTTCAGTATAAGCTTCAACTAAGCCTCCAAGGCCTTTTCTAAAACGATCTTTGTCTAATTTTTTTTCATCTTTTGTATCCCACAATCTGCATGTGTCAGGACTTATCTCATCAGCAAGAATAACTCGACTATCATCTGCATTCCAAACTCGTCCAAATTCAAGTTTAAAATCAACAAGTTTGATACCTACGCCTCTAAATAAACCGATCAAAAAATCATTAATTCTAAACGCCGTCTCTGAAGCTTGAGCTATTTCTAAAGTAGATGCCCATCCATTTACTTCAATATGTTCTTCAGTAACAAGCGGGTCATCTAAATCATCATTTTTATAATAGTATTCTATAATTGGTCTTTTTAACATTGTTCCTTCAGCTAT
>CENJ01173869.1_pt1 | contig 16832 bp, 18 predicted proteins | sample 356161 | NCBI WGS metagenome assembly CENJ01 (sample SAMEA2619531, study PRJEB7988) | marine metagenome | biome: marine biome (ENVO:00000447); feature: surface water layer (ENVO:00002042); material: "saline water (ENVO:00002010), including plankton (ENVO:xxxxxxxx)" | depth 5 m
CCGGACTTTCCTCTTATAAAAATAAGCGATAGCTCGACCAACTCAGGTGCATATGATATCAGGACTTTTGTGAAAAAGACAAAAATCTTTTATAAAGTAAATTTTTATTTATTCCTGTCAGATCTGAAGCTAATTTTGATAATTCTCTAATTGCGACTTTGGATTCTAATTTTTTAAATAATTTATCCGCAATCGAATAGTCGTAGTCTGTTTTTTCAAAATAAATTAATAAGACAAACTCCCCTTTTATAAGTTGCTTATTTGTTTTAAATTCATCCAAAATTTCTTTTGCTGTGCCTCTAAAATAACTTTCGTGCACTTTCGTTAATTCTTTTGCTACACAAAGGCGGGCTTTAAAATCAAAAATTTGATTGATTAATTCTAAAGAACTAATAATTCTATGTGTCGTTTCATAGAATATTGATGTACCAGAAAAACTTGAGCACTCATTAAGTACTGCAACTAAATCTTTATTCTTTTTTGGAAGGAATCCATTGAACTGAAATTTGTCAGTAGGCAGGCCGCTTCCAGTTAGAGCTGTTATAAATGCTGTAGGCCCCGGCAGAGATATTATATTTACATTATTAGTTATTAATTCAGAAATAAGTTTATAACCTGGATCTGATATTAAGGGAGTTCCAGCATCAGAAATAATGCCTCCTACAAGACCGCTCTTTAATTGCTTCATTATATTTTGTCTGTCAGCCTCATTAGAGTGATCGTTGTAAGTAAATATTTTCTTTTTACTAAGTTTTAGCTTCTTTAAAAGATTTTGAGCAATAGTTCTATTCTCTACGACTAAAAAATCAATTTTCGTAATTGTATCAATTACTCTAATCGTAATATCATCAAGATTCCCAATTGGTGAAGGTATAATATAGAAATTCATGTTTAAAAAAAATTTTCAACTTTTAATAATCATTATTATAACTGGTTGCTCTAGTGCTCCTAAAGAAACAATCGCAAAAATTAAGTTTGTCCCAGATATTGAAGGGAATGAATTTATGGGAATCACTAAGATTGAAGATTATCTTGAGATTAATAGTTATCGAAATAAATTCATCGTAGCTGCCCCTGATCATAAAAGATTTTCTGAATTTAATAATTTTTTTCAACTAGGCATTCTGACTGCTAAGAATCAGTTAAAAATTACAAATGAAATTAAATTTGTGAATCAAGATAATCTAAAATTATCCGAAGCGAATAAGAATTTTTTAATTGGTCCATTAAGCAGTGAAATTGTCTCAAAAATTGATGGTTTATTGTTAAAGAATCAAGCTCTTCTTTTAAATGATGCATTAGAGAATTATTCAATTTCACTAAGTCAAAAATCTCAAATTTCTGCACTTGAAAATTATTTATTACAAAACAAAGTAGAAAGATTAGGTTTCATTGAAGACGAAGATAATAGTGTAGAACAAGATAGGGCCTTCAAAAACAAGTGGTTGAATGCTAAAAGAGATGCCGTGACTATCGGAGTGAATAAAAACCCATCAGATAGAATTGAGAATTTTCTAGATGTAACCGAAAGCAGATCTCGATTTCAAATGATAGATAAAGCAAGTTTTTCTGATGTTGAGTTCGTTCCAAGAAGCAGAAAAGATTTTTCACAAGTTGTCATCTTTACTGATGATTTGAGCAGACTATATGAAATAGCTTCTCTAGTAAGATTTAATTATGGGCTTAAATACGAAATCTTCTCACTCAGCTCAAATTTTGATCAAAAAATAAACGAAAATGAAGTTTCACTACATGACATAAGATTAATTGATCATACCTATGAGAATAAATTCACTAATGATCTGCCCAAAAGTCGTAGTTTTTGTTTAGGTTTTGACGCAATGCTTGTCAGTTATGCTATTGCAAACAATATCAAAGGAGAAATAAGAGGACTTCTTGGAATCTACAAGTTCACAAACAATAAATTGGTTTCAAGATCTTATATCAATTAAAGGAGTATTTTAAATCTCTTTCTGAATCTGTAAGAGATAACTCAAAGCTTGGTCTTGAAAAAAGTTTTTCTTGGTATGCTTTCAAGCTTCCAAAAGATTTGGTATTTGGAAAACTCACTCCAAGATAAGGAAGTCTATATAGTATTGCAGCCATATAGCAATCAACTAAAGTAAATTCATCGCTCATGAAATATGGTTTTTCTTTTAATACCAAAACTATACTTGATACCAATCCAACAAGTTCTTTTTTTAACGAATCAAATTCTTTTTGGCTGATTTTTGGACTCATCATTCTGTCAACAACTGGCAACCAATCTTTTTCAATTCTATAAATAAGTAAACGACACTCAGCTTTATCATTTGGGTAAATTGGTAATAAAGGTGGGTGAGGAAACCTTTCATCTAAGTATTCAAGTATTACTCTTGGCTCATATATAGTCACTTCTCTATCTACCAATACGGGTAATTTGTTATATGGGTTAATCGTAGGTAATTCTTCGGGTAATTTTCCTTCTGGGTCGAATTCCTTAATTTCACAAGCTATATCTTTTTCCGCAAGAACGATCCTAACCATGTGACTGTAGTGTCCCTTTTCTTCTGAATAAAATATCATTTTAGCTCCTTTGCATATTCTCTATAAAGAAGATTCATAACAGCGGTAAAAACTATAAAAAATAGTATTACAAAAATACCATTTTTCTCTCTAGTAATTCGTGCTGGCTCAGCTGTGTAAGCTAAAAAATTAACCAAATCCTTCATAGAGTTATCAAATTCTTCCTTTGTCATTGAACCTTCAGAGACTTTTACTATATTACCATCCTTGTCAAGGGCCTGATTGCCCTGCAAGCCCACTAGTACATTTGGCATAGCTGTGCCGACATAAACGAGGTTGTTCGAACCCGATGTTTGGGTAGAATCCTCGTAGAATGTTCTTAAGTAAGTGTAAATCCACTCATCACCCCTAACTCTAGTTCGTAGAGTGAGGTCTGGAGCACCAATTGGAGAAACATCAGGCATTCCAAATGTCATATAGTCAGCTATTTTTGTGTCTGGAGTTCTTATCAATTCTTCTGTAATGATATTCTCAGGAATTACTAGATCTTTTTGCAATCTATTCCACCTTAAAAGTTTTAGGGAGTGACAGCTAGCACAATAGTTCATGTATATGCCAAGACCTCTTTGAAGAGAATATAAATCATGTACATCAGATGAAAATGCATCACATTTCTCCAATGAACCACAATCATTCTCGCCAGCAGAATGTCCATCTAAGCTCAAAATAAATATTATAAATAAAAGTCTTTTCATAACCTGTCTGGAACTTCTAGTGTTTTTTCATACTTTGTATAGATTGGCATTAGTATAAATGGCGCGAAATATAGAACAGTGCAAATCTGCGCAACCAATGTTCTAAGCTCATTGACAGGCTTCGTACCGAGGTAACCAAGTGTTATAAACGAAGCCGCAAAAAGAATCATGGCAATCTTGCTATATATTCCTTTGTATCTAATACTCTGAACTTTTGATCTATCCAACCATGGAACAACAAATAGAATCGCGATACTAGCAGCAAAAATTATAAACCCTAAAAATTTACTTGTTATACCTAAGAGAGGTATGCCAAAAGTAACTGCCCTTAATATGGAGTAGAAAGGAGCATAGTACCAAACTGGTGCAATATGTTCCGGTGTTTTAAGGAAATTTGCTTCTTCAAAGTTTGGCTTCTCTATAAAATAACCACCACCTGTTGGTGCAAAGAACACAATGGCAAAAAAAACAATAAAGAAAATCCCTATAGCAGGCAAAGCACCAAAAGTTTTGTATGGGTGAAATGGAGCTCCATCTAGTGGCATGCCTTTTTTGTCTCTGTACTTTTCAATATCTACTCCCTCTGGGTTTCCAGCTCCCACTTCATGAAGTGCAAAAATATGAAAAACTACTAATGCAATCATTAACAGTGGAACAACTACCACATGCAGTGCGAAAAATCTTGAAAGCGTAATTCCTGAAAGAACAAAATCACCTTGAATCCAAACCTGCAAATCAGGCCCTATAAAAGGAATTGCTCCAAATAGTGACAAAATAACATTTGCTGCCCAATATGACATTTGACCCCATGGAAGTACGTAACCTAAGAACCCTTCTGCCATTAGCAAGAACAAAAGAAAACAACCAAATAGCCAGACAAGTTCCTTTGGTTTCTGATAAGAGCCATACAAAAGCCCCCTAAACATGTGAAAATACATTAAGAAGAAAAATGCACTGGCGCCTGTACTGTGCATGTATCTCATCAACCATCCATATTCAACGTCTCTCATAATATATTCAACACTTGCAAATGCTCCTTCTTCTGTATTTGTATAAAACATCATTAGCCATATGCCTGTAACAACCTGGATCATGAAAACTACCATTAGTAAAGCTCCAAACAGATAGAAGAAATTTACTTTCTTCGGAACTGGATGTTTTGTTAAGTGTCTTTCTAGATTTTCAGTAACGGGTAGTCGTCTGTCTACCCAGTCCATTATTGTATTTCTTTCGCTAGCCATTATGTTGGTTCTCCTATAGTTAATGTGTCTCCTTCGAATGTATGTGGTGGTACTTCTAAGTTTGTTGGTGCGGGCACCCCTTTGTAAACTCTTCCTGCGAGGTCAAATTTTGATCCATGGCAAGGACAGAAAAAACCTCCTAACCATTGTTCATCCCAAGCCTTAGGTTCAATCTCTGGATGATATTTCGGCGCGCATGACAAATGAGTACATACCCCTTTTAAAACAGTAAACTTATCGTTTGTTGATCTTGCAACTCCTTCTGATAAAACAGGATCTGTTACTCTCTCATTCAATTTAGGTAAGTTCTCTAAAGCTTTTGCAGTTTGATGAACAACAAATATAGGAGTTCTTCTCCATTCTACAACAGCCATTGCACCGGGCTCCAGTTTAGATAAATCAAATTTTACAGAAGCCCCTAAAGCTTTTGCTTTTTCACTTGGATTCCAGGCACTTAAGAAAGGCACTGCAAAACCAGCTACTGTAACTGCTCCCATTAAACTTGAAGTAATCATCAGTGCTTTTCTTCTTGTGTTATCAACTTTTGGACTATTAGACATTTTTATATTTGGGCTTTCATTATTGATGGTTTCAACTTGGTCGCTGTATAACAATTCATTTTTCCAATCAAACAAAAGCTTTTCAGCTTCCTTCTTATCGATAGTTTTAAGGCTTTTTTTATGAATTTCACCCTCTATATTCAAATAACCCCAATAAAATGGAGATTTGTCTCTGGTATAAAGAGACATCCCATCTAATATGTGAATGTGTTTTTTTCCTTGCTTACTTTTAGACATTTTGAACAGTTAATTCAGTGTTCAAAAAACTATGAAACTGAGTTTTCTAACTTCTCTTAAATCTTTATGATCAGTATTATATACAGAATTTTTTAAAAATAAAAAGCTTTTTCTTAAATAAGTATTAAAAAACTGATTTTGAACATAAATTTAACAATATTTAAGTGTTCAAAAGAAGGTAGATTATCTTTTTGAAAATTGCGGACTTTTTCTAGCCTTTTTAAGGCCAACTTTCTTTCTTTCTTTAACTCTTGAATCACGAGTTAAGTAACCTGCCTTTTTAAGATCAGTTCTGAGTTCAGGGTTTTCAACTAAAAGTGCTTTTGATATAGCAAGTCTTATTGCGCCAGCTTGACCAAATGAACCACCACCTTGAACTTTTGCTTCTACATCATATAAGCCATCATTTTTTGTGAGTACAAGTGGTTGTCTTACTATCATCTTTGCAACATCTCTTCCAAAGTAATCATCAATATTTTTTTTATTGACAGTAACATTACCTTTCCCCTTCGTAAGCTTTACAACTGCAGTAGCTTCTTTTCTTCTGCCTGAAATTGTACTCACTATTTTAGCTCCTGTGGATTTTGTGCTTCATGAGGATGATTGCTATCATTGTATACTTTCAACTTAGTAATTATTCTTCTATTTAATTTGTTTTTAGGCAACATTCCTTTGACCGCATCTCTAATTATTTTCTCAGGATTTTTTTCCATTTGATCCTGAAAAGATATTTGCTTAATGCCGCCTGGAAATCCTGTATGTCTGTAATAAATTTTATCTGTTGCTTTCTTTCCGGTAACTTCAATTTTTTTTGCATTAAGCAAAATTACGAAATCTCCTACATCTGAATTAGGAGTGTACTCAGGTTTATTTTTTCCTCTTAAAATATTAGCGACCTGTACAGATAATCTGCCAAGTTTTTTTCCAGTACAATCAAGTATGAACCATTTTTGCTCAATATCTTGTGTTCTTAGTGCTGTAGTTTTCATGTAATACTCAAAGTTGCGCCGCTATATATTAATATATTGATAAAGGATTTGAAACATGAAGAACCTGTTTTTATTAATATTATTTTTTGGCTTTTTTTTTGGGGCACAATTTGTTTATTTTGAAAATAGATATGATGTTGAAGAAAAAATAAACTTTGATGAAATTTCATCATCAATTGTGACAGTTGAGTCTTTAGATAACCGCGGAAAAAGTTTTGGTTCTGGAGTCATAATATCTGAGGATGGATATATTATTACTGCCTTTCATAATCTTTCAGGAAACCTTAATACTGTTAAAATTTCTGAAAAATCGTATTTAGCAAATCTTATTGGTTTCGATGAGTATGCTGACCTTGCTGTTTTAAAAATTAATGAGGCAAATCTTAATCATATTAAGTTTTCGGACCAGGAAGACTTAGAAATTGGTCAGACGGTTTATGCTATTGGAAACCCATACAACATTGGAATATCAATTTCACGTGGAATTTTAAGTGCTACAGGCAGGAATTTTGGAAATCCTTATTTAGATATTATTCAAACTGATGCAGCTATAAATAAGGGCAACTCTGGTGGTGCATTAATTAATGAAAGTGGAGAATTAATTGGGTTAAGCACTTTAATAGCAACATCATCAGGGGGTTCAGATGGGGTGGGATTTGCACTTCCCTCAGGAAAAGTTCTATCAATTACAAATGAAATAATTAAGTATGGAAAAGTAAGTAGAGCATGGATTGGTGAGTTTAGATTCAGGCGGGGATTTTACACAGATCCAAAAACAAATAATAGAATACCAGCACTTTACACGGTTGCTTTAAATGATAATTCAAACTTTGAGAATGGTTTAAAAGATGGTGACATTATTATTGCAATTAAAAATACTGAGGCAAGATGGAATACATTACTTGCATCTGTAAATAGTATCGCTCCTGGTGATGTGCTCGAATTAAAAATTATCAGATCAAATGTAAATCTAAATTTAGATTTGGTTACAAAAGAAAGGCCTAATAGACCACAGGCTCTCTAATAATTTCAGCCCCTAATTTATTAAGTTTTTCTTCAATGCATTCATACCCTCTATCAATGTGATAGATATCATTAATTTCGGTCTTATTCTTACCCACCAATCCAGCCAAAACTAAACTTGCTGAAGCCCTAAGATCAGAAGCACTTACATTTGCTCCAACTAAGTTTGAGACACCTGACACAGATGCCTTATTTTTATTTAAAACAATATCTGCCCCCATTTTTCTCAATTGACTTACATGTTGAAATCGATTTTCAAATACCGTTTCCTCTATTGTGCATGTGCCAGAGGATATTGTATTTAAAGTCATGAATTGAGCTTGCATATCGGTAGGAAAGCCTGGAAATGGTTGAGTGAAAATATCTTTAGCTTTTAAATCTGAAGAAGTGGCATCGACTTCTACATAATCTAACCCAACATCTACTTTAACACCCATATCATTTAATTTCTCAGTTATTATGTTAATAGTATCAGGGTTTATTTTATTCACTTTTACGTGGCCATTCGTAATTGCTCCTGCTACAAGATATGTACCAGCTTCTATCCGATCAAACAAAACATTCCATCTGTTTGCTTCTAAGTTTTTAACTCCCTTTATTACAATTTCAGATTCTCCTGCCCCACTAATTTTTGCACCACAACTGTTCAGGTAATTTGCAAGTTCCAATACCTCAGGTTCTTTTGCACAATTGCTTAAAGTAGTTGTTCCTTCAATCAATGTAGCAGCCATCATTAAATTTTCTGTGCCTGTTACAGAAACTTTTGGAAAAACAAAATCTATGGGATTAAGTTTTTTTGCTTTTAAGTATATGTACTTTGAATCAGATGTAATCTCTGCTCCCATTCTTTCTAAGCCTGAAAGATGGAAGTCAATCGGTCTTGCGCCAATGTCACAACCGCCTGGTTGAGAGATTTTAGCTTTACCATATTTAGCTACTAGAGGGCCCATAACTAAAATCGAGGCACGCATAGTTTTAACTAACTCATATCTCGCTTCAGGCAACAGAATATTTGAAGAATTTATCTCAATGAAGCCGTCCTCATGGAAGTTAATTGAAGAGCCCATTGAATTAAGCAACTCTAGCTTAGTAGTTATATCTTGTAGATGCGGAAGGTTCCCAATATGTGCTGAACCATCTAATAATATTGTGGATGCCAAAATAGGCAAACCTGCATTTTTAGCACCCGAGCAATCTACTTCTCCATAGAGATGATTCCCGCCTTTAATGATTAATCTTTCCATATCTTAAAGTGTTGTTGGTTTCCAAGATTCAATGGCGATATCTAAGTCAGAGTTATTCTCTATATAAGCATCTTGGAATTGGTTTCTAAAAATGAGACCAAGATTTATACCATCAACGATTATATTTATAATTCTGAACTGTCCAAGATTATTCTTATAAACTGTTAACTTAGTTACAAATGAGCTAGAGTCTGAGAAAAAATTTACAGATACCTCAAATGTTTTTTTATTAACTTTAATATTTTCATCAGTAATTATTTGATAATTTTCAAATTCTAATAAAGTTGATACATACGTATCTAATAATAGTTTTTTTGTTCTCTCTTCAAATATTTTTTTTTGGGTTTGTGTAGCAGAGGCATAAATTTTAGAGGAAAGAATTAATCTTGACACAACTTTTACATCTACCATAGGCTCCCAAATATTTTTAAGTCTTTCTTTAAAATCTTCAGGATTATCATCATAATTTGAACCTTCTTCCTTTATTACAGTCAAAAAATATTGAGCATTTGAATCAATATACTCATGAAGTTCGGGAATTTTATCGCCAAATAAATTTTGAGATAAAAAAATAACAAATAATATTTTTGATGAAAAAAATCGTAACATATGTAAATTATAGTTTGAAATGAAAAAAAATATTTTCCAAAAAGAAGCAAAAAAAGCTTTTTTAATAGAATTAGAGGAATTAAAGGCTTTTTCTAAGTCAAAAAACTTTAATGTTGAGGAATTATGTACCCATATCTCAAACTGTAATGGCAAAATATTTATCACAGGAGTGGGTAAATCTGGGCATATTGCAAATAAGTTTGCTGCTACACTATCTAGTACCGGTACTCCCTCTTTCTTTATTCATCCAGCTGAAGCGCTACATGGAGATTTAGGAATGATTGAGAAAAATGATGCAATTATTGCAATTTCGAAATCTGGTGAAAGTCAGGAAATTTGTGATTTGATACCTGCAATAAATATGAAAAAAATTAATCTTTTCTCAATAACAGAAAATGTTAATTCAACTATAGCGAAAGCCTCTAGAGCTCATATCCTTGTAAAAGTTAAAAGGGAGGCATGCCCCAATGATTTAGCGCCAACTTCAAGCACCACAGTTACTCTTGCCTTAGGTGATGCTATAGCTGTAGCTTTGCTTAAGTCTAAAGGTTTTACTTCGGAAGATTTTGCAAAGTCGCACCCCGGGGGAAAACTTGGAAAAAAACTTACTTTACGAACAAGAGATTTAATGGTTCCCATAAAAAAAGCAGCAGTTGTTAATGATTCAGATTCCTTAAAAGATCTAATTTTTGAAGTATCTGAAAAAAAACAGGGCATTGCATTAGTAAAAAAGGGGGCACAAATTATAGGAGTATTTTCAGACGGTGACTTAAGAAGACAGCTACAAAAAAATATTCAAATCGATAAAATAAAACTTTCCTCAGTGTTAACTAAAAAATTTAAAACTATTAACTCAGAAGAACTTGTAGTCAAAGCGGCTGAAAAAATGAAGTCTTTTAAAGTTTATACTCTTGTTGTTAAGGAAAATGCAAAAGTTGTAGGTATATTAACAATGCATGATATTTTGGAAGCAAATGTTATATAGACTACTCATTCTTTTATTTTCATTTACCCTTTTTTCGCAAGAATATGAGATAACTTCAGAAAATATTGAAATTGATACAGAACTTAATACGATCAATTACGAATATAATGTGATCTTCAAATCCGATGAGATATTTTTTACAGCAGATTCACTAAAACTCAATCAAAAAAATGAATCTTTTATAGCTTATGGTTCTCCAATAAAAATTAAATTTTTTGACGGTCTTGAGTTTATCGAAGGAGAAGCTGAGAAGGTTGAAATTGACGCAGAAGTATTAAGACTTTCAAAAAATGTTTCAATTATAAAATCAGGAAATAAAATAAATTCTAAAAATATGACTATCAAGCTATCAAATGATAAAAGTTGAAAATATAAGCAGATCTATAAAATCAAAAATACTTTTTAAAAATATTTCATTTGATTTGCCAAATAATAAGATCACAGGACTATTGGGTGCTAATGGAGCAGGCAAAACTAGTTTATTTAAAGCTCTTGCTGGGCTATCAAAAATTGATGAAGGCACAATAAGCTTTTATGAGAAAAGTTTGCATTTGATGAGTCTTGAAGAGAGATCAAATGCTGGACTAAATTATGTACCACAAGAAAATTCTTTATTTGATGATCTAACACTTCAAGAAAATCTTGAAGCGGTTGTTGAGTTAAAATTTGAAAAAGTTTCAAAAGAAAAATCAAGACAAATTAAGAATCTATTAGATATTATGAAGTTAGAAGATAAAGCAAACATAAACTCCAAATTCCTATCAGGTGGTGAAAAAAGAAAAACTGAAATATTAAGGTCTATTTTATTAGATTCAAAGTATATCCTTTTAGACGAACCTTTTGCTGGTGTTGATCCAATATCAGTAGAGGAAATTATAAAAATACTAAAAAAATTTAAGAAAAATTTAGGAATTTTTATAAGCGATCATAACTTTAGAGATGTGATAAATGTTTGTGATGAAATAATCCTTCTTAATCAAGGAGAATTACTATTACAAGGCACACCAAAACAAGTTAAAAACAATCCAATTGCTAAAAAATTATATTTCGGCGAACTGAATTAAAGGTTTTTTCGAGTAGAATAGCCCAATGGCTAGTGAAAATTTAGATAAAAGATTTGAGCTAATACAACAAACCTTCTCGAATCCTGAATTTAAAACAAAACTTGGGCGAATCTTAAATGAAATGACTCCAAGTGAACTAGCTTACGTAATTGAATCATCTCCTCCACATGAAAGAAAAATTATTTGGGATTTAATACAACTTGATACTGAAGGTGAGGTATTAGGTGAGCTTGATGAAAACCTTCGAGAAGATTTACTTTCTGGTATGAATCCTGAAGAAATTTCTGCTGCAATTAGTGATTTAGAAGTTGATGATTTAGCTGATATTCTCCAGACGCTGCCAGAAAAAATGATAAATGAAGTTTTATCTTTAATGAATTCTAGAGATAGAGGCAGAGTTGAAAAAATACTTGATTATCCTGAAGAGTCAGCTGGTGGGCTAATGAACACTGATATCATTACTGTTCGAGCAGAGAATTCCATTGAACTTGTCATGCGTTATTTGAGGTTTTTGAAAGAAATACCACAAAATACTGATGATATTTATGTTGTTAGTAAGAATGATGAATATTTGGGAATATTGCCAATAACTAAAATCTTAACTTCCGACCCTAATTTAAATGTAAGAGAAGTTATGGATACAGAATTTCAGCCCCTAAAAATTGAAAGCGATCAAATAGATATATATAACGAATTTAAAACAAAAGACCTATTTTCAGCTCCTGTTGTTGATGGAAATAATCATCTTCTAGGGAGAATCACTGTAGATGATATTATTGAAGTTGCAGTCGACGAAGTAGAACAAGATTTTATTGGTTTTGCTCAAATTGAGGAAGATATTTTTGCTTCGCCTAAAAAATCAATAAAAAATCGGGTTTTGTGGCTTTCGGTAAATTTGCTTACAGCTGTCATTGCTGCAGCTTCAATAAGCTTATTTGAAGATGTAATTGAGAAGGTAGTCTATGCTGCAATTCTTATGCCAATCGTTGCAAGTATGGGTGGCATTGCGGCCACACAAACACTTGGTATTTATATAAGAGCAGAAGCAATGAGACAATTAAATCGAAAAAACCTCAGATATTTATTTCGAAGAGAATTCATTGTTGCACTTGCTAATTGCTCAGTATTTTCAATCTTAATTTACGGAATAACTTCTTTTTGGTTTGCTGATTCATCCCTCTCTCTGGCAATAGCTTTAGCGATGGTTTTTAATTTATTAGCGGCGGCAATATTTGGCTTTCTTTTTCCACATTTTCTTAGAAGATTCGGCTATGATCCAGCAATAGCTGGAAGTGTTGTCATAACAACATTTACAGATATTATTGGTTTTGTAAGTTTTCTAGGTATTGTTAGCTTTCTTATTGCATAACCTCAATATTCAGATTGTCAACTTCACCTGACACAGAATATTTTGTCCTTGTAATATCACTTAAACCTTCTTCAAGCACTTCTGTTACAACAACAGCACCTGCGGCTGCAGGGAAACCGCCAAGAATAGCTACATACCATGGAATGCTTTCTGATAGGCTTGAATCAAAAATCATTTCCAAATTAAAGTTGTCAAATGATTCTTCAACAGATGAAATTGTTCCCGAAAGCTCTGCATTACCAACATCAAAATCCATTTTTAGTTGATTAATATTTGCATAGCCAGAACTATCAATAAAGAAATTACCATTCAGTGAATTGATGAAGAAATTATCCTGATCAAGCTTTTCAAAGTCAGCATTTAAAATATTCAATAACCTTGATCTAATATCAATTAGAGATAAAACTCTCAAGGCATCAATCGTGAATGTTGTATCTGTATATGAAATATCTTTTCCGTAAATTTCCACCAGACCCCCAAAAACATAATTTGAATCTTTTATGTTTATAAAACTATTTTTTAGCCCTAAATCTAAGTTACTGAAGCTAAGGTTTGAATTCCTTAAAGGGTTTTCTTCCTTATTCTTTACAGATAATTGGGCATTGATGTTTTTCAGAGAAAACTTAATAAGATCAACATCGAAAGAATTTTCTAATTTTTCATTTAAACTCAAGAAATTTGATTTAAAGTTTTTTGGAAAAATTTTTAAATCACTACCTTCAGAGTTATACGAGTCAAGATAATTAAATTCAATAAAAATGTCATTGTAATTTAATAATAAATTTTGATTATTAAGGCTTATTTTAAAATTAAGATTTTCAGGAGATGAGAAGTCTCCAAAAATACTCTGGAATTTTCCATTATTATCAAATTTTCCTGAGATTCCCCTGTCATCTAATAAAAAATTAAATAGATTATTAGACATGAAATTATTTGACAAATATATATTTCCCAATGGATATTCAGAAAGATACAAATCATCTCCAAATAATCTGAAAGACGAATTATCTATATAAGTTTTTAAATTATTAACAGCAAATTTAGCATCTCCTAAATTCATTACACTTGATTCTGAATTCAATACTGATGAAAAATTTAATTTATTGTTGGATGAGGATATTGATAACAAGAAGTCTAATTTATTTGCTTTGAAATCTGATTCTTTTAAAAAGTCCTTAATGCTACTTTGATTTTTGACTAAGTATTTTAAAATTGTTTTCTCATCTCCGCTTGAAACCATATTTAATTGGAATTTGTCATCGTACTTAAAAGTTAACCTTAAATCTGAATCATCACTTAGTGATGTGATATTTGCGTATGGAATTTTAAATTTTTCCTGAAAATCTAAGTAGATATGTCCTTCCATATTTTCAAGGATTTGCGGAGCATCATAAAAATTGAAGTACATAATCCCTTTTTTTGAATTCAAATTAACTTTTAATTCATCATTATAAAAATAACCTACGCCATTCAAACCACTCATGTTCCTGAGATTTCCTGGAAGATCAATATTTAAATTTTGAAAATTAAATCCAAAAGCATCTTCATTCGTTAAAAAGCTAAATAAATTGATTTCCTTGAAAATAGTATCTCCAACTTTCAAATCAGTTATTGATAATTCGCTGATAAAAACTTCTGGTTGATCATTCTGATTTATATCTCTTTGCTCATTAAGTGTTACTTCAGAATTAAACAAGGATAAATTTGAGACATATATCTTATTTCCAATGATAGAGTTGAGAAAATTAATTTCTAAGTTTATTTTTTCACCAGAGAAAGCTGCTGCTCCTTTATATTGAAAACTTCTTATATCTACTTGAATGCCAAGCAAACTTGGCTCTATTGATATTTTTTCGTATTGAATATTATCCTCGAATAAATATTTCGTAATTGATTTAGATCCATAATCCGTTGAAATGAATAAACAAAAGGCGTAAAAACTTAGAATAAATAATGCTATAAAGTATAAAAACAGCCTTATTGGCCATACTAGATATTTTTTAACCATTTTTGCCTCTGATTAATAAAAATTGCTGACCATATGATTGAATTTAATAATGGATTAATGAAAATTCGTATTCCCATTCCACTTGCAAAATCATTTGTTGAAAACAGAATAATATTCAAAAATAAGCTTAGTAAAATAATTAAGATTATTTGCTCCAAAAGAGACCTTTGAATCCATTTAAGATTGGAAAAATTAAGATACAGACCTATCAAAGTATAACTAATTGTATAAGGCATTGAGATATTGCTAAAAAAAAGGTCAATTACAAAACCTTTAAATATGAAAAAATAAACATTTGGGATTTTCTTCATAAATGTTGTGAAGAAAAGAGTATGAACTAAAAATATGTCTGGGGTAATGGCCCATAAATCGGTGGCCAACAATATTTGATTCAAAATGACCAATAATCCAAGGCTGAGATATCTTAAAACTTCACTCATGTAAAATTACCTTTTTATTTATAGATTGATAAGGGTCGAAGAAAAGTTCTATTTCTAAATTTTGTTGAAATATATTTATTTGACTTGAAGATATGTTCTCAAGCCTTCCAACAATTAGGCCTGGAGGGTAAATACCGTCAAAGCCGGTTGTAAAAAAAGTATCTCCATATGAATAGCTGACAGCTTTTGATTCGTTCAAACAACTTATTAACCTGCCTTGTCCTGTTCCCTTTGCGATACAAAAAAAACCTTTAGTGGTTTTAATCGAGATATATTCACTAGGGTCACTTAATAACCTTACTTCCATTTCATCGGCTGAAATTATCTTTGTTTTACCAATCGCAAAGTTTCCTTGTGATACTGCGAACATACCGTTTGTTAACTTATTAGGGTTATTGATATAAATTCTATGCTTATTACAACAAGTAAAATTCATCTGATCAAATGAGTTGATATAGGTTTCTGCGTTCTTATTTATTACAAAATTAGAATCATTGAATGATCGAGAATTTTCCAATGACTTAATTTCAAGTTCATTCTCATAAATCTGATTTTTTAAGATAAGAATTTCTTCTTCAAGCTCTGCTATTTTTTGATTTTCAAATTCACGATATTCTGTTAAAACCTGTGAAATAAACTGTTGAGGAACATTTAAAAACTTAACTAAAAATCGTTGAGCTTTTTCATTAAAGTTATAGTTCTGTGATGCATAAATAAGAGCGCCTGAAATAACGAATGAGAACAAAGTTAATCTTAATTTCTTCTGAAATGGAAGAATATTTGTCGACATTATTCTTCAGCAAATAAATCGAAGTCTTTATCCATTAAACCAAGAGCAATACCGCCGCCTCTTGCAACACTTGTAAGTGGATCTTCAGCTACTCTTGTTGGGATACCAGTCGATTGTTCAATTAGCGTGTCTAAGCAATGTAATAAAGCCCCTCCACCAGTAATAACTATTCCATCTTGCGATATATCAGCAGCTAATTCAGGTGGAGAAAGTTCAAGTGCAGTTCTAACTGACCTGACTATTGCTGATGTCTGATTCTCAAGGGCTCTAAATCCGTCCTCTTTTTGAAAGACAACAAGCTCAGGAATTCCTTCCGCAAGATTTCTGCCTCTAAATTCATAAGGTTCAAATTCTTTTTTGCAATTCAACGTAGCACATCCAACTTGTAGCTTTATTAGTTCAGCAGTTGATTCACCAATAACTACTCCAAATTTTCTTCTTACGTATGTTTGAATAGCTTCATCAAATTTATCTCCACCTACTTTCAAGGATTCAGAATAAACAATCCCATTCAAGGAAAGAATAGCAACTTCAGAAGTTCCACCACCTATATCTATAACCATGCTTCCTCTAGGTTTATCAATAGCAACACCTGCACCTAAAGCTGCTGCGATTGGTTCTTCTATAAGTTTCACAACACTTGCTCCTGCAGATAACGCAGACTCACGTATAGCTCTTTTTTCAACTTGAGTAGCTTTTGATGGAACACAAACAAGCACCCTTGGGCTTGGAGATAAAATTGAATTATTTGAGACTTTTTTAATGAAATGTTGAAGCATTTTTTCTGTAACATTAAAATCTGCAATCACTCCGTCTCTTAGAGGACGAATAGCCTCCATTTGGCCAGGTGTTCTTCCAAGCATTTTCTTAGCATCATGGCCAACTGCAACCACAGTTTTCTGCCCGCTACGCTCTTGAATTGCTACTACTGAGGGCTCATCTAAAACGATTCCGTCCTCTTTTGTATAAATTAATGTATTTGCAGTACCCAAATCAATGGATATGTCATTTGA
>CENJ01024769.1_pt1 | contig 16823 bp, 14 predicted proteins | sample 356161 | NCBI WGS metagenome assembly CENJ01 (sample SAMEA2619531, study PRJEB7988) | marine metagenome | biome: marine biome (ENVO:00000447); feature: surface water layer (ENVO:00002042); material: "saline water (ENVO:00002010), including plankton (ENVO:xxxxxxxx)" | depth 5 m
CAAAAAAAATAATTTACAAAAATTTAACAAAAATAATCGTTGAAAATGGCAAACATCATAAAAAATAATATAAAAGCAAAACCAACCGTCATCAAAGCACTAAAAGCCTTTTGGTTTGGGGGTTTTTTAAAAATTGCCTCATATGCAAAAAATACTAAATGGCCCCCGTCTAATACCGGAACAGGCAAAAGATTCATAAAACCTATGGCTGCTGAAAATAAGGCTAGGGTTTGAATAAAACTCTGCAGGCCTTCTTTAGCCATGTGAGAAGAGATTTCTGCTATCTCAATCGGCCCAGATAAATTACACGTGCTAATGTTGCCTGCAATAATGTGGTATAGCCCATTAATAGATGACGTTATTATTGAATAGGTTTGGAAAAAAGAGAGCTTAATTGCTTGAAGAACTGGAATTGACTCTGTACGCAGTTCAAATGGATAAATTGAGCCGATTATTCCAATTCTCCACTTTGTTATGAAACCACCTTCGGGTTGCGGTATGTCCTCTCTTTTCGGCACAATTGTGGTTTGAAATATTTTTTCTTCCCGCCATACTGTTAGATTAATCGGTGACCCGGCAGATTTTTCAACAGCCTCTTTTAGTTGATTAAATTTGTTTATTGGCCCACCGTTTATTTCTAGAATAACATCACCTGCATTTAAACTTGCCTCGACTGCTGCAGAGAGAGGTACCAAGCCTGAAATCCTTGGAAGATCTACAGGTGGGCCTGATAAATTAAATATTTCACCATCTCTTCTCACTTCGTACTCAATTGATTTTTTATCAATATTTTCAATGTATTCCAGCATATTTTCAATACTGCTGGCTGAGCTGAGTTGAAATCCCGAAATACTTATTATTTCATCGCCTTCTTTAAGTTGATTTATAAATGGTAAAGGGTTTATTTTACTTATAGTTAACGGCTCTCGCACCTGCCCAACCGAAACAAATAACGAGAAAAAAATTATTATAGAGAATACGAAATTAAAGACAGGCCCTGCTGCTACCGTCGCAGTCCGCGCCCAGAGTGGTGCTCCATGCAAAGTCGCTCGCAAGTCACTTTTGTTATAAGCAGAAGTTTTGGGATCCACATGACTACTTGATATGTTTGCGTCACCCTTAAATTTCACAAACCCACCAAAGGGAATAGCCGCTAACTGCCAAGTTGTTCCATTTTTGTCTACGCGTGACAAAACAACAGGACCCATCCCGACTGAAAATACGTCAGCCTTGATACCAGTCCATTTTCCGACAATATAATGTCCATACTCATGCACAAAAACAATTATAGATAAACTTACGATGAAGGATATTACAGGGTGCAAAACCCCACCAAAAAAAGGAAAGATTTCCAAACTTTTACTAGCTCCTCTGCATTCGAGTTAGTTCAGCGGCAACATCTCTCGCCATTTTATCAATATCAAGAATATTAATTAAACTCGCTTCTAATTTGTGAGAGTTTTCTATATGACAAAGTTTAGCAATCGTTTTTTCAACAATAGGGCACATTTCTAAAAAACCAATTTGTTTTGAAAGGAAACCATCGAGCGCAGTTTCTTTCGCCGCATTAAATACTGCGCCAGATATGCCGCCTAGAGACATTACTTCGTAGGCCAAGCCTATTGCGGGAAAACGTTCCTTGTCTGGTTCCATGAATGTTAGAGATCCTATTTTAGCAAAATCCAATTTCTCCAGCGGAAGTGTTTTACGATTTGGATAGCTCAGAGCATACCCGATTGCATGGCGCATATCAGGGGGACCTAAATGCGCCATCATTCCACCATCACAAAAGCCAACTATTGCGTGCACATATGACTGTGGATGTACAAGAACTTCAATTTGGTCAGTGCTAAGCAAAAAAAGCTCTTTTGCCTCGATTACCTCAAGGGCTTTATTAAACATTGATGCGCTATCGATAGTAATTCTCTGACCCATATTCCAATTGGGATGTGTCGATGCCTGCTCAGGCGTAGCTTGAGCTATTTCATCTAGTGTCCAGTCACGAAAGGCACCACCCGATGCTGTCAAAATTACTCTCTCGATTGTATTTACATTTTCCCCTTTTAGCGCCTGAAAAATTGCTGAGTGTTCGCTGTCTACAGGAATTAGACTACACTTGTTCTCTTTGGCTTTCTGTTTAACCAGGCTGCCCGCTGCAACCATACTTTCCTTGTTTGCTAAAGCTAGATCAGCTCCATTCTCTAATGCAATCAGACCTGGCTCAAGACCTGCCGCTCCTACAATCGCAGAAAAAGCCAGATCACAATTTCTCGTAGCACTTTCAAGTAGTGCCGTTCTACCTGTACCAACTTCAATTTGGGTATCGCTCAACGCAGTTTTTAATACATTAAACTGATCATTTGTTGCAGCTACAACAGCTTGCGGCTGGAACTCTAAGGCTGCTTTGACAAGAAGATCTATGTTTGAGCCTGCGGTTAACACCACAACCTCGTAAGATTGCCGATCACGAGCGATCAAATCAAGTGTATTCTGACCGATTGAACCAGTAGCACCGAAAATAGAAATTCTTTTTTTATTCATAAAACTACGGGTCCCAAAATACCACAAATTAATGTTGCAACAATAATACCATCAAATCTGTCCATAAACCCGCCGTGTCCAGGTATAATATTTGAACTGTCTTTTACTTTACATTTTCGCTTTATAAAGCTTTCAAATAGATCTCCAACTTGGGAGCAAAAAGAGAGTAAGATAGCGAACAAGAATAGTGTCTGTAAGTTGTATGAAAATTCTGCAAAGAAACTTAATTCTATAAAGAAGTGAGTACAAACCAATGCACCTAGCCAGCCCGATAATATGCCTGCCCAGGTTTTGCTTGGTGAAACGCTGACAAAAAATTTTGGGCCACCAATTAATCGACCTCCAAAATAGCCAAAAGTATCTGTAAGGACCACGATACAAACAACCCATGCGACAAATAAATTTCCAAAATGACTTCTGAGTTCTATGAAATAAAAACCGCCCAGAATGATAATCATCGAATAGAAAACCCCAGCTAATTTTTGGGTGCGCATAAGAAAGTATTGGCAGGGCAACGAAATGGCTAAAACAAGTAAAATTATAATCCATGTAGCTGAATAATTTAGTAATAGAATGGTTACAAGAGCAACAATTGAGGAATATTTTGGAGCTCCCATTAATTGAGGGCTCTGCATTTTGGCTAATTCGTAGTGCATGATAAAAACTAGAAAGGCTACAGCAAGTTGTAAAAACATCCCACCAAAAAATATTGCTAAAAAACCAACAAAACCCAGAATAACACCAGAATATAGACGAGATGGCAAATCACTCCACCGCGCTACTTTCATGACGCTAGCAAACCGCCAAAACGACGCTCCCGGGCCCCAAAAGTAGAAATAATTTCTTCAAAATCTGTTACTGTAAAATCTGGCCAGAGAGTTTTTACGAACTCATATTCAGAATACGCTGATTGCCATAACAGAAAATTAGAGATCCTGGCCTCTCCTGAAGTTCGGATAACTAGATCAGGATCTGGCAAGACGTAGGTGTCAAGGTATCTTGCCAAAGTTTGCTCATTAACTGACTCTGGCTTGAGAGTGCCTTTCGCAACATCTTGAGCCATTCGCCTACTGGCTCTGGCGACCTCATCTCTTCCCCCATAATTAATTGCGATAGTTAGATTTACAAGGGAATTTTCTGACGTCATTCCTTCCAGCTCATCCATTAATTGCACCAACCTTGGCTCAAGCCGCAAACGATCTCCTATAAACCTAACACAAACACCGGCCTCCGCTAATTTCTTTGCTTCGCTTAAAATATATCTCTTAAATAGTTTCATCAAACCGGCCACCTCTGTCTGTGTGCGCTTCCAATTTTCCGTAGAGAAAGCGAAAACAGTAAGGTATCTAACACCAAGTTGAGGACAGGCTTCAACAATTTCCCTTACTCGCTTTGCGCCAGCCTGATGCCCATAAAGACGTGGCTTGGCTCTAGCTTCTGCCCATCTGCCGTTTCCGTCCATTATTATGGCAACGTGCTCGGCTTTACCTAGTGGTCCTTGGTCTCCTGGCATTTTGGTATCAGTCAAACCTGCATAATCTCATCTTGTTTGGTATGCAGAAGGCTGTCTATTCGCTTGACATAATCATTTGTCATTTCCTGAACCTCACCTTCCCAAAATTTTTGATCATCTTCAGACATGCCATCTGATTTATATTTTTTTACCTGATCCATTCCGTCTTTTCTTATGTTGCGAATTGATATTCTTGCTTGCTCAGCATATTGAGCTGCAACTTTGCTAAGCTCTCGCCTTCGCTCCTCATTCAGTTCAGGAATTGGAAGCATAATCAAAGTCCCATTCATTTGGGGGTTAATACCCAAACCACTCTCCCGAATTGCTTTATCCACTAATTCTACCAAAGACTTATCCCAAACATTAATTGTTACCATCCTAGGCTCTGGGACATTTACGGTACCAACTTGATTAATCGGCGTCTTATTACCATAAGCCTCAACCATTACTGGATCTAACATTGATGAAGAGGCTCTACCTGTACGAAGCGAAGCGAATTCAGACTTCAAGGCAGACATTGCTCCATCCATCCTTCGCGTTAAGTCATCAACATCCAACTCAAATTCTTCTGACATCTCTCTGCTCTTTTCAGTAAATTATTGTACCAGAGGTAAAATCATTCTAGCAAGTCTCTTGTACTTTTGTGTAGGTACCATTTCCAGCTAAAATCGTCTTGAAGCCGCCAGGCTCCGCCAATGAAAAAACTATAATCGGCAGCTTATTGTCACGAGCGAGGGCGATTGCTGAGGCATCCATCACTTTCAAATGCTGAGATAGCACCTGATCATAAGAAATTTGACCAAACCGTTTTGCATCAGCGTGTTTAACTGGGTCTTTATCATAAACTCCATTTACTTTAGTTCCTTTAAAAATAGCATCGCAAGCCATCTCACTGGCTCGTAACGTCGCGGCCGTATCTGTCGTAAAATAAGGGTTTCCTGTTCCAGCAGCAAAGATACAAACGCGTTTTTTTTCCAAATGCCTTACCGCTCTACGACGAATATAAGGCTCACTAATTTGATCCATCGGTATAGCACTTAACACCCGCGTATAAACACCAACACTTTCCAGAGCGCTCTGCATTGCTAAAGCATTCATAACAGTTGCTAGCATACCCATGTAGTCGGCGGTAGTCCGCTCCATACCTTGTGCACTACCTTGCAAACCTCTGAATATGTTGCCACCGCCAATAACCATACAGATCTCAACGCCCAAATCATGAACAGATTTAACTTCTCGCGCTATTCTCTCAACAGTCGGCGGATTCAGTCCGAAACCCTTATCCCCCATCAGTGCTTCACCCGAAATTTTCAGCATTACCCTTTTAAATTGAGGAACTTTGCTGTCTGGTGAGGCCATTTTAAACTCCGTGCTTTATAGATGAATGATTAAGACAAAACGGGCGTGATAGCTAACATTATTTTTATCATTTAAAATATTTCTTGGTTTATCTCAGAATAATTTATAAAGCACAATATGATGACACTTATGATATCTGATAGATTTTTAAAGAACATTGGGGAAAAGCCAATTTTATTGGTTGGTCCCACGGCCTCTGGAAAATCCAAAATTGCCATGTCTTTGGCTATTAAACTAGGCCGGCACATTGTAAATGCTGACTCACTCCAAGTTTATAGCAATTGGCGTATTTTAACTGCTCGCCCAACAATAAAAGATGAAGAAATAATTCCACATCATCTATATGGCCACAAAGCACCCGACGAAGAGTATTCAGTTGGACATTGGTTGAGAGACTTATCAAATATCTTAACAACAAATAAAAAAGTAATAATAGTTGGTGGCACTGGGTTGTATTTTAGTGCTCTTACTGGGGGTCTAGCTAATATCCCAAAAATTTCTGATGAAACAAAAATAATTAGCAAGAAAAGATTTTTGAAGTATGGGATCCAAGATCTTTTAAAAGATCTTGATAAAGAAACTCTCGAGAGTATCGATATTAATAACCAGATGCGGGTCATAAGGGCTTGGGAAGTTTTAAAAGAAACGGGAAAGTCATTAAATAAATGGCAAAGTAAGACTGGGTCTCCAATTCTACCACTAAACAAATGCCAGCCCTTAGTTATTAACCCAGATAAAAATGATTTAGACAAAAAAATCAAAATGCGTTTCGAAGAAATGGTTAAAATGGGAGCCTTGGATGAAGCAAGAAAAAATCTTGATATGTGGAACCAGGACATAATCGCAAGTAAAGCTATTGGAGCATCTGAATTGATTTCATATTTAAAAAATGAAATTTCATTAGACGAAGCAATTACAAATGCATCAATTGCTACGAGGCAATATGCAAAAAGACAACGAACGTGGATTAAAGCTAAGATGAAACAATGGGATGATGTAACCGAGCTGATCGATTGATACCTACTATTTTAGTGGCCGTAAAAAACATAAGTTTTAAATTAATCTTAACTAATCATTTCGTCATCAGTTTAAATCACGTCATAAACATTGGCGTGTCGTATATTTAAATGAAAATGTCGATATATGAGGTTGACCTTGAACGTCTTTTATTGCCTCATATCCAGTATAGTTGAAGTATCAGGCATCATTCTGTATACTTGATGTTTAATGTTTGAAAGTGTCATAAACAGGGAGACAAAAATGACGCAGAAAAAAGAAATGGTAAACAGCCATCCGGTAGTTGAGATGTATGCAAAAGAACATCTTAATGGAGACATGGACAGAAGAGAATTTATTTCTCGCGCTACGGCCTTAGGTGTAACAGCTGCTGGAGCATATGGACTGATTGGCGCGGCGAAACCTGCAATGGCGGGTGGGCATCTACAGCAAGGCGGCACGATGCGCATGGCAATGGAATGCATCGCACTTAAGGATCCACGAGTTTTTGATTGGACGCAGCTGGCACATTTCACAGCTGGGACACTTGAATATTTGGTAGAGTATAATAACGACGGTTCGATAACTCCAAACTTATTAGAAGGGTGGAGTGCAAACGCTGACGCTACAAAGTACACTTTGAACGTACGTAAAGGCGTTAAGTGGAATAATGGTGACGATTTCACAGCAGACGATGTGGCGCGAAATATTGAAGGCTGGTGCGATAAATCTGTTGAAGGTAATTCCATGGCTGGCCGTATGGCTTCGTTAATTGATGCCGATACTGGCAAGGCCGCCGCCGGTGCAATAAAAGTAACGGGAAGCCATACTGTGGAATTAACATGTGTTGCATCCGATATTACTGTAATTGCTGGTATGGCAGATTACCCAGCAGCAGTGGTGCACTCAAGTTTTAACCCAGATACAATGGGTACGAGCGCTCTAGTAGGGACTGGGCCGTTTATTCCAGAAAGTTATGAAGTAGGCGTAGCAGGTACAGTGGTAAAAAATGAATCCCATGATTGGTGGGGCTATTCTGTCGGACGCACCGTTCCTTTAGACCGAATTGAGTTTATCGATTATGGTACGGATCCTTCTGCTTATGTTGCTGCTGCTGAAGGCGACGAGGTAGATGTTTTTTACGAAACAGTCGGTGAATACGTTGATCTAATGCCATCAATTGGTTGGGAAAATTCAACAATTTCTACAGGTTCAACAATTGTAATTCGTCCAAACCAAGACGCCGAAGCCTATAAGGATAAGCGCGTGAGACAGGCACTTGCGATGGCAGTTGATGGATCAGTTTGCTTAGAGTTAGGCTATGCAGGCAAAGGCTCTCCAGCAGACAACCATCATGCTGGCTCTATGCATCCTGAACATGACCCAAGCGTCGTAAGACTTCCTTTTGATCCAGTAAAAGCAATGGAGCTTATGAAAGAAGCTGGAATGGAAGACTATGAACACGAGCTTCATTCAATTGATGATGATTGGCGCAAGAACACTACAGACTCTGTTGCTGCGCAACTTCGTGATGCTGGTTTCAAGGTAAAAAGAACTATTTTACCTGGATCAACATTCTGGAATGACTGGACAAAATATCCATTCAGCTCAACTAACTGGAATCATCGCCCATTTGCAACGCAAGTTTGGGGATTAGCTTATAGATCAGGCGAAGCATGGAACGAATTTGCATGGAATAATGCGGAGTTTGATGCCCTTTTGGCTCAAGCTAACTCCATTGCCGACGCTGATGAGCGTCGTAAGATTGCAGGGAAATGCCAAGCTCTAATTAGAGATGAAGGCGTAACTATACAGCCATATTGGAGGAACCTATATAGAAGTCATAGGCCGGGCCTTCAATGTGAACAGCATATTGCCTATCACCCACACGTGTACAAATGGGGCTTTATTGCTTAGTCTTTAACCGGTAATTATGGCCGCGCTCTTTCCAAGCGCGGCCTCTTTACGTTGCTAATTTAATGATTAAGAAAAATTAAACGAAACAGGTATTTGAATGTCACTGTTTATACTTAGGCGAATAGCTATAATGCTATTCACCTCATTATGCCTTACGTTCGTGGTATTTTTTCTGACTAATCTTTATCCTAATTTAGAAAAAATGGCGAAAACCCAAGGGAATTTTCGCATGAACGATGCTGCGGTTTTATCTTACTTAGACAATCGAGGTTATTTATTACCATTGCCGGTTAAATATGGTGAATGGCTTGGAGTTTATCCCGGATATGTAAAAGAAGGCTCTGACGGTGAAATCAGAGGTAGGTGCTTTAAGACTGGTGAGTCTCCAGCCAGTGCACCCAAATATTGCGGAATTATCCAAGGCTATTGGGGCTATTCGACCCGTTTCAAGGCTGACGTTTGGGGTATAGTTACGACCCGGTTAGGTTTAACCGGTGTGCTAATGTTTTGGGTTATGGCGGTTATGGTCCCCTCTGCACTATTTGTGGGAATATTGGCAGGAATGCGTGAAGGCAGTCGTACTGATCGATCATTATCGACTTTTGCAATTGCTACGACAGCCACTCCTGAATATGTATCCGGCGTTATTCTAATATCGGTTTTCGCATCGAGTGCGTTCGGACTAAAATGGTTTAAAGGTACTGCAACATCTGCGATGGAAAACCCTAACGTTGAAAATTTTTTATTGCCCGTTCTGACAATAGCAATCTATGGAATGGGCTACATTGCTCGGATGACAAGGGCTTCAATGGCAGAAGTTATGACAGCACAATACATTAGAACGGCGAGATTGAAAGGCGTTTCATTTTCAAATATTGTTGTCAAACATGCACTAAGAAATGCCTTAATTGCCCCCTTCACAGTCATAATGTTACAATTTCCTTGGCTTTTAAATGGAGTAGTCATTGTTGAAACATTGTTTAACTACAAAGGTTTTGGATGGGCCCTCGTTCAAGCGGCAGGTAACAATGACATAGAACTTTTACTAGGCGTATCCGTTGTATCAGTTTTCGTAGTTTTGGTTACACAACTCATCTCAGACATTGGGTATGTATACTTAAATCCACGCATTAGCGTGACTTAGGGATAATGGGAATGGATCTGCTAACTTGGACCGACATAATTATCCAGATATTTCTCAGACTTAGTCCAGTTTGGGTTTCTTTAATCATTCTTTTTCTAGTTTCGTTTAGTTTTAAGCGTTCACTAGGCCTGTATGGAAAATTATTTGACTCAACAATCGGTATGATTGGCTTCGCAATAGTTATGTTTTGGGTTTTCGCAGGTTTTTTTGCTGGAGCTATGGATTGGATTATAACACACGACCCATTAGCCCAGTTTTCTGGAATGAAAAACAAAGTCCCTGGCACACCACTTAGAGGCGCTGAGGATGGAGATTTTAGCCACTTCCTTTTTGGAGGCGATCATCTCGCTCGCGACGTTTTCAGCAGAATGATTGCTGGCTCCACTATAGTTATCATTATCGCTCCCATGGCGACATTATTTGCTTTTATGGTGGGCATAACGTTGGGAGTTCCCGCCGGCTATTATGGCGGACGCCTTGATACAGTAATTTCATTTATAGCTAATTTAATCTTAGCATTTCCAGTTATTTTGCTTTTCTATCTTCTAGTCACACCAGAAATCCGATTGACGGGATTGCCTCAATATATGGCAGTTGTACTTTTCCTATTTCCTTTGATATTTTATACTGTGCTTGTTAATTCACGCTTTCACATAGTCCCAACAAAAAGAAACGTTTTGTTAGGTAGTGGTATAGCTGTACTTGGAATTTTATACATTTCACTGATTAACGAAGCTGGTAGCAAAATTTCATTTTTATCATCAATCGATCTATTCGATGTTGATGCCGGACTACTAACTGTATTTGTTTCAGTTGTCTTCGTTAATGCTCCGACAGTTTTTCGTATTGTTAGAGGTTTAACGATGGATATAAAAACAAGAGACTATGTTGCAGCAGCCCAAACGCGAGGTGAAGGCGCTTGGTATATAATGCTATGGGAAATCTTGCCAAATGCAAGAGGTCCTCTAATTGTCGATTTTTGCTTAAGAATAGGATACACAACTATACTTTTGGGAACCCTAGGTTTCTTTGGCCTGGGTCTTGCACCGGAAGATCCTAACTGGGGAGCAACCATAAACGATGGTCGTAAATTGCTATCAATATACCCTCACCCTGCCCTGGTTCCATCCATAGCATTGTTGAGCTTAGTGTTAGGATTAAATTTATTAGCAGATGGATTAAGAGAAGAAAGCTTAAAGGATTAAAACTGACTTCAATATTATTCATTTTGAGAAGTCACAATAGAGGTTATGATGTCAAAGATTATTCACGACGGACCAATTTTAGAAATAGACAAGCTTTCTATATCCTTTTTCACAAGGTTAAGGGAGATCCCTGCTGTTATGGACTTTTCCGTTATCGTCCAACCTGGAGAGGCAGTTGGACTGGTAGGCGAATCTGGTTGTGGCAAATCAACCGTTGCACTTGGGGTTATGCAAGATTTAGGTGTAAATGGTCGCGTTGTTGGAGGCCAAATTAAATTTAAAGGGCAAGACCTCAGTATGATGAGCACCGAAGAATTAAGAGACATTCGGGGCAATGAAATCGCGATGATTTACCAAGAGCCGATGGCATCACTAAATCCTGCGATGAAAATTGGAAAACAGCTTATTGAAGTCCCCATTATTCACGAAGGCGTTTCAGAACAAGAAGCTTTGCGAAGAGCAGAAGAAGTTCTCATCGACGTAAAGTTACCCGATCCAGATAGAATTTTAAAGTCTTACCCTCATCAATTATCGGGTGGACAACAGCAGCGCATAGTCATCGCTATGGCCTTAATGTCTAAACCATCTCTTTTGATTTTGGATGAACCAACCACAGCCTTGGATGTAACTGTGGAAGCCGCAGTGGTGGATCTAGTTAAAGACTTAGGGAAAAAATATGGGACCTCTATGTTATTTATATCGCACAACCTGGGATTAATTCTAGAAACATGTGATAGAATTTGCGTTATGTATTCTGGAGAGGCGGTAGAAACAGGCTCAATATCAGATGTTTTTGATAAAATGCAACATCCCTACACTCAGGCTTTATTTAGATCAATTCCTCTTCCCGGTGCTGACAAGAATAGCCGGCCATTAATTGCGATCCCTGGCAATTTTCCATTACCTCATGAGCGGCCAGCTGGATGCAATTTTGGGCCAAGGTGTAATTACTTTAAAGAAGGTTCATGTAATTCTCAATCTGTTCCAATGAACAAGATTGAAGGTTTTGAACGGCATTACAGTCGTTGTTTGAGGATAAATGAAATTGATTGGGATGCACCAATTTCCAGTTCGTCTCAGCAAGACAAGGTACCTCCGGGAGAGGTCGTTCTAAAAATAGATAATTTAAAGAAATATTACGAAGTAGCAGCTAATGCATTATTTGGATCAAGCGGCACTTACAAGACTGTAAAAGCAAATGAAACACTTTCTTTTGAGGCACGAGAAAGTGAAACCTTAGCAATAGTTGGTGAGTCGGGTTGTGGCAAATCAACCTTTGCAAAAGTATTAATGGGCCTAGAGACGGCAACAGATGGAAGTATACTTCTAGATAATGCGAATATAGGATCGACACCGATAGAAGCCCGAGAAACCCAAACAGTTGCAGATATTCAAATGGTTTTTCAAAACCCATTTGATACACTGAATCCATCAATGACGGTAGGCCATCAAATAGTACGTGCGCTAGAAGTATTTAAATACGGCCAAACTGATGAAACGAGACATGACCGCATGCTTGAGCTGCTTGATTTAGTTAAGCTGCCACGTGCGTTTGCAACGAGAATGCCTCGCCAACTGTCTGGAGGTCAAAAACAGCGGGTGGGAATAGCTCGAGCATTTGCTGGTGGTGCGAGGATTGTTGTTGCAGATGAACCTGTCTCCGCACTCGATGTATCTGTTCAGGCCGCAGTAACTGATCTGCTTATGGAAATCCAAAGAAAAGAAAAAACAACATTACTTTTTATAAGCCATGATCTTTCAATCGTTCGTTATCTGTCAGATAGAGTAATGGTTATGTACCTTGGTCATGTTGTTGAATTAGGAACAACGGACCAAGTTTTTTCACCACCGTATCATCCTTATACTGAGGCACTTTTATCTGCCGTTCCTATTGCCGATACTAGTATTAAAAAAGAACATATTGTTTTGGAGGGAGATATACCTTCTGCAATGAACCCTCCTTCAGGCTGTCCTTTTCAAACCAGGTGCCGCTGGAAAAAAGACGTTTTAGGTTCGAAGTGCGAAACGGAAATACCGCCTATAAATACTTTGTTGAATGGACACCAGATCAAGTGCCATTTAGAAAAATCTAAATTAGAAGAAATGGAACCCGTCATCAAAATAGCGGCTCAATAAATCTGTGATTTGCTACAAGAGATTAGTCTAATAACAATTCTGGTCGGTCCTTAAAATAATCAAGGGCTTCGGGGTTAGCGAGTGCTTCCTTATTTTTAACTTCTTTTCCATGAACAATATCACGAACAGGTATTTCAACAATCTTTCCTGATTTTGTGCGTGGTATATCTTGTACCTGAAGTATTTTTGCCGGTACATGACGACTGGTACAATTATCTTTTATATATTTCTTAATATTCAGAACCAAAGTTTCAGTTAAATTAATTCCTTCTCTTAACTTAACAAACAAGACTATTCGCGTATCACTTCCCCAGTTCTGCCCAATAACAATACTTTCCAAAACTTCATTAAGCCTATCAACTTCTCTATATATCTCTGCCGTTCCAATCCTTACACCTCCCGGGTTCAAAGTTGCATCGGACCTGCCATAAATAATATATCCGCCATCAGGTGTTTGCTCAGCAAAATCACCGTGAGCCCATACGCCCTCAAAACGATCAAAGTATGCTGAATGGTATTTCTTACCATCTATATCATTCCAAAATTTTACTGGTCTAGATGGAAATGGCTTCGTACATACTAATTCACCTCGTTCTCCTTTTCTAACCCGACCTTTATCATTCCAAATCTCCACTGCCATACCTAACCCAGCACCCTGGATTTCTCCACGCCTTACCGGAAGATTCGGAACCCCTAGAACAAAACATGACACGATGTCTGTTCCACCAGAAATGGAAGCTAAATGAACATAGCCCACATTTTTATAGATATAATCATAACACTCTGCACTAAGGGGAGAGCCTGTCGAACAAATAGCCTTTAAATTATTAAGTTTAAAAATTGCACTAGGGTTTACATCATTTTTCATTAACGTTTCGATGTATTTTGCCGATGTACCGAAATGGCTAAACTGCTCCTCATCTGCAAACCTCCATAGAACGATGTTATCTGGATATGTCGGAGATCCATCGTAGAGCATAATAGTTGCTCCTGTCCCAAGCGCTGAGACCAGCCAGTTCCACATCATCCAGCTGCATGTTGTAAAGTAAAATACTCTATCACCCGCAGAAATGTTTGTTTGAAGCTGGTGTTCTTTCAAATGCTGAACAAGAGTACCTCCATGCCCATGTACGATGCACTTTGGCACCCCAGTTGTACCAGAAGAATACATTATATAAAGGGGGTGATCAAAGCCTACGCGCTCAAAATCAATTTCGTTTGGCTCATAGTTATCTAAAATTTCATGATAAGATATTGAATTATTGATACTAGTATTATCCGAAAACGCATAATCAAATATAACCACCTGCTTTAAAGTGGGCAATCTGGCAGTGAAGGCTTTTATTTTACTTAAACAAATATGTGATTTTCCATTATAAAAATATCCATCCACGCAGAAAAGAACTTTTGGTTCAATTTGTCCAAATCGATCGATTACACCCTGTTCCCCAAAGTCAGGTGAACAGCTAGACCAAATTGCCCCAACTGAAGCAGTGGCTAGCATTGCTACTATTGAGCCAGCGAAGTTTGGTAGAAAACCTGCCACTCGATCACCCTTAGTCACACCGAGTTCTTTCAGATGTTGGGCTGTCTTACTTACTTGATTATAAAGTTCAGCGAAACTAAGTGTTTCTGAAATACGATCCTCACATCTGAATATCAAAGCCTCATCATCACTTCGATTTTTTAACATGTTTTCTGCAAAATTTAACTTTGATTGAGGAAACCACTTGGTTGAAAGAATGCTTTCTCCCTCATATATGGGCCCCTTCCATTCACCTTTTATTCCGCAGAACTCAATGATAAATCGCCAGAACTCAGGATTTGATATGGAAAAATGATGTAACTCATTATAAGACTTGATGTCTTTACCAGTATTTTTGACGACGAAGTCAGTAAATTTTTTCAAGTTTGAATTCGAAATATGATCTCGTGATGGTCTCCAAACAACCGCCATTTCCCTTATACCTCCAAAATTCAATCAAAGAGCAAAAAACTATCTCGAAAAATATGGTTCCTTCTTAATCATAATCATTAGCATTAAACAGCTTAAAATTAATAAAGGAATACAAAGCGAAAAAGACCATCTTAGACTATATGCCTCTCCGATAAAGCCAAGAATAGGAGGACCCAAAAGAAACATTCCAAACGCAAACTGGGTTAAAGATGCAACATTCGTTTCTGCCGGACGATCATTTCTTGAAGCGGCTATTGAAATGGCCATTGGAAAAATTATTGCACTACCAGCCCCCATAAATAGGAAACCCAATATTGCCAATATACTCGAACTCGATAAAATAACTAAAATTACACCTAAAGACATGAAAAAAAGGCTCGCAATGCTGATTATAGTAGGTCCAAATTTATTTAGTAAATTATCGCCAAAAAATCTTATCAAAGCTTGAGAAAAAGCAGCCATTGCAAGCGAAAAGCCAGAAAGAAAAGGAGATGCATAATGAATCTCTCTCATAAATATTACTGACCAGTCAATACTGGCGCCCTCTACCAACATTGCTGCCATAGTGAATAGGACCATCACAAAAATAGGGCCCGTTGGTAATGAAAACTTTTTAATTTTTGTAACATTGGCGTGTCTTGGAGAGGCAGCGACGTAATCCTTAAAAATTATTTTTGATGTAACAAAAGATATTACGCAAATTAATAAGAAATGAATTTCTAACATTACTTTAAATTGGGAAAAAAAAGCCCCAACCACTGCGGCCAAAAAAAATCCAATAGACCAAAAAGCGTGGCTTCTATTCATGATACGGCTGCCCAAAGCATGCTCAACTCGGTCAGCCTCAAGGTTAATCGCTACCTCCACTACAGCTACGAATGCACCACACACTATAAGAAAAAAAGCAAAAAATGAGATTTGATTTATTGCAACAGCTGCAAATTGCATGAAGCAAATTGATGGGATACCAGTGCAGATAATATTTTTTAATGGAATAGCTCTGACAAGCCTATCTGCAAATACAAGTGTAACCTGAAGCCCTAGAGGAATACAAAGAAGTAATAAACCCAACTCAGCCTTATCAATCGCCAAAGAAGTTTGAATATCATCCAAACGAGGAAACATCGCACCTAATGAAAAGGCATAAATAAAAAAACCCACAAAAACCACTAGTTGAGGATTTATCTTTATTATATTTATTATATTTTGATTATTCACATTTACTCGACCGTAAGGCTACTTTTAGAAAATGTGAATGACATATATGTGCTTAGAACTAAAGAGTATTTATACCTAAATAATCTTTGAGTGAAATAATCTTTTGAATTGCATCAGCATTACTTGGGAAAATATTTACTAATTCTTCATAAGCTTTGAGAGCGTTTTCCAGGTCTCCCAATCGTAGGTATATCATGCCTAGACCAGACAACGCCCCAAAATGTCTAGGTTCTAGAGCAAGAACCTTTTCAACGTCCTTTAACGAACCTTCAAAGTCCCATGTCATAAATCTCAGAGTTGCCCTCTTATTCCAGGCCTCTGTAAAATATGGGTTTACTTCTATTAATTTTGTGAAAAGATTTTCAGCTCTATCCAAGTTACCTTTTGACATTGCAGCTATACCCTGAACCATTAGGGCTTTTTCGTCTTCATTATTGTGAGCAGTGGTCCATTCTTTCCACAATTCTTCTACTATGGGGTTCGCTTGCTCCATGGACTGTGCTCGCCCCAGTTGGTCTAACAGAGCTTGGGTTTTAGAACCTGCATTTACGACTGACGCCACCAGTAAGCAAAGAAAGGCAATTAGAAATTGTGTAAAATAGCGCATCCACGGTACTTAGTTCTAAACCTGTAGTGAGCAAGTTAAAGTCTTAAACTTCAATTTAAAATAGTAGATTGCAAATAATTATTAATCAATTTTACTCTTCCATTCTCATCTTGGAAATGCTGTATTCTAACCATTGTTTATATTGGAAAGGAAAGTATCATGGCGGGTTCAGTGAACAAAGTAATTCTACTCGGAAATTTAGGTCGTGATCCAGAAGTCCGTAACTTTCC
>CENJ01020711.1_pt1 | contig 16808 bp, 18 predicted proteins | sample 356161 | NCBI WGS metagenome assembly CENJ01 (sample SAMEA2619531, study PRJEB7988) | marine metagenome | biome: marine biome (ENVO:00000447); feature: surface water layer (ENVO:00002042); material: "saline water (ENVO:00002010), including plankton (ENVO:xxxxxxxx)" | depth 5 m
ATGTAATATATGAAAAAATGTAAAATAACTATTGATAAAATTATATTCGAGGTTGTTTTATTTGATTCGCCAACAGCATTAAAAATTTGGAATTCCCTTCCTTTATCATCAAATGTTAAAACTTGGGGAAAAGAAATTTATTTTCACATTGACGTGGTAGCTAACAAAGAACCCGATGCTAAATCCATAATTGAATTTGGAGAGATCGCTTACTGGCCAGCTGGAAAAGTAATAGCGATAGGGTTTGGTAAAACACCTATTTCTCAAAACGATGAAATAAGGTTAGCTGATGATTGTAATGTATGGGGGAAAACAAACTTTGATTTAAAAAACCTTGATAATATAACCGAGGGAAAGTTAATCAAAATTGAAAAAATATAAAAAAAATAAAAACCCTATGGCACTTGCTATTGATTTAGCGAAGAAAGCCTTTCTTTTAAATGAAGTTCCAATAGGTTGTGTAATAGTAAATAAAGAAAAAAAAATTATTAGTTATGCTCATAACATGGTTCTCCAGATGAACGACCCTTCAGCACATGCCGAATTACTTGCTATTAAATCAGCATGTAAGAAACTTAATGTTCTAAAACTTGTTGATTGTGAACTTTACACAACACTAGAACCTTGCGAGATGTGCCAATATTTAATAATTCAGACTGGAATTAAAAAAGTTTATTTTGGAGCATACTCTGACTCAATTATGAAAAATAATTTAAAAATGAAGAATAATTTTATTAAAAAAAATGAATACTATGGTGGATTTAACGAAAAAGAGTGCTCAGATTTATTAAAAAAATTCTTTTCTGATTTGAGATCTTAAAAATTTTTAATTCCAATATCAGTTCTGTAAAACCCATGTTTCCAATTTAATTTTTCTATGGCTTGATAGGCTTTTTTTCTAGCATCATCTATGCTACTTCCAACTGCTGTTATTGATAATACTCTTCCACCAGATGAAAGTATTTGATTATCTAATAATTTTGTTCCAGCGTGAAAAATTACTACATCCTCGATTTGTTCGGCTTCTTTTATATTTTTTATTATAAAGTTTTTTTCAAACTTTTTGGGATAACCATTTGAAGCAATGACCACACAAACACTTGTTCTATCCTTTTTTATTATTGTAACTTCTGATAACTTATCATCTACGCATGAGATGATTATATCGATTAAATCAGTATCTAAATTTCTCAATAATGTTTGGCATTCAGGGTCACCAAACCTTACATTATATTCTATTACTTTTGGACCTGAGGCCGTAATCATTAAACCAGTAAATAATATACCTCGATAAATAAAATCTTCCTCTCTTATTCCATTGATTGTTGGTTTTATAATTCTAGTTTCAATCTGCTTGAGAATAGAATCTGTGATTTTTTTTGATGGATAAAAACAGCCCATACCACCTGTATTTAAACCTTTATCATCATCAAATGCTCTTTTATGGTCAAGTGCATAACCTAATGGTAGATAGGTATTATTATCAACAAAAGTAAAATAACTTATTTCAAAACCATCAAGAAATTCTTCAATCAAGACTTTTTTTCCAGACTCACCTAATTTTTTATTTATCATAAAATCCTTAAGAGATTTTTGAGCTTCATTTTTATTTGCACAAATAATTACGCCCTTACCAGCAGCGAGACCATCGGCTTTGAGAACTAATGGAAAATTTGCTGATTCAATATATTCTAAGGCCTTTTGATAGTCATCAAAATCAGCAGAGGATGCTGTAGGAATATTATTCCTGAAAAGAAAATTCTTTGAAAATATTTTTGACGATTCAAGTTGTGTTGCTTTTTTTGAAGGGCCAAAAACTTTAATTCCTTCTTCCATGAAAAAGTCACTTAATCCCTTCTCAAGAAATTCTTCAGGACCAATTATTACAAGTTTAATATTATTTTTCTTGCAAAAGTCTATAATACTCTTTTTGTCTTTAAGATCTAATTTGTAACAATTAGCTAAATTTTCTATCCCAGCATTACCAGGTGAACAAAAAACATCACCACAATTTTTTGATTTTTTTAATGACCAAATTATAGAATGCTCTCGAGCACCTCCTCCAATTACAAAAATATTCACTAGTCTTTCCTAATATTTATAATATGATTATACCTAAAATCTTATGAATTTAATATCAAACATTAAAGAATATACTGTCTCAGAACTCAATTCTTCTATTAAAAATATTATGGAGAAAAACTTTAATATAGTTAAAGTGAGGGGAGAGATTTCCCAAACAAATAAACATTCATCAGGACATATTTATTTTACACTAAAAGATGGAAATAGTATCATTTCATCTATTTGCTGGAGATCTACTGTTCCAAGATTGAATATAAAAATCGAAGATGGAATAAATGTGATTGTCAAAGGGAGGGTTACAACATATGAACATCAGTCAAAGTATCAAATAATAATTGATCAAGTAGATTACGAGGGTGAAGGGGAGCTTCTTAAAACTCTTGAACAAAGAAAGAAAAAGTTATCGCGTTTAGGCTATTTTGATAGCAAGAATAAAAAGCCAATACCAAAAATTCCCACAAGAATTGGAGTAATTACTTCTGAAACAGGTGCAGTAATTAAAGATATAATTCATCGAGTATCTGAAAGGTTTCCATTAGAGATTTTATTATATCCAGCAAATGTTCAAGGAGAAAAAAGTCTAAAAGATTTAGTTTGTGGTATTAATTATTTTAATAATGCTCTGTTAGCTCCAGATTTAATTATAATTGCAAGAGGCGGCGGTAGTCTAGAGGATTTGATGTCTTTTAATGAAGAAGAATTGGTAAAAAAAATTAGTGAGTCAAATATTCCAATAATTTCAGCAGTAGGTCATGAAACAGATTTTACTTTATGTGATTTAGTTGCAGATCTTAGAGCACCAACACCAACGGCAGCAGCTGAAATTGCAGTTCCTGAAAGAAAAGACTTGTCTTATAAAGTAAATAGTTGTTGTAGCTTAATGAGCAATCTTTTATTAAAAAAGATAAGCGAAAAAAAGTTAAATTTAGAGATTTTTACAACTAAGATTCCAAACATTACAAACTTAATCAATAGTAATTACCAAAGTCTAGATTTCTTTGAATTAAAAATAAAGGATTCTTTAGATATTATACTAAAAAATTCGAAGATTAAATTTTTTAGGAAAGTAGAAAAATTAAATAAAAAAATCCTATACCAAAGAATTGTTTTTTTTTATGAAAAGATAAGTGTGCTCAACAAAAGTATAAAGATTCAGCTAAATAATCTAGTTCAATCTAAAAAAAGTTTGATTACTTCATCTGATCGACAACTCTCTTTACTTTCGTATAAAAATATTTTAAAGAGAGGTTTTTCCGTAATTAAATATAATCAAACATTAGTTAAAGATGAAAATCAGATTAACAAAGGAGAAATATTTGAGGTTGAATTCTATAAAAGTAAACTAAAGGCAAAAAAAATATGATTATACTTTTTTGGTTAATTCTTTTTATTCCGTTCAATCTTTTTGCAAAGGACTTCCCAGATATATTTGGTTGTTTTTGTGAAGGTGGAATAATTACAGGTCGTGTAGAAAGTAAAGATCAAGTTATCACTATTGATGATAAAAGAATAAGAGTCTCTGAAGACGGAGATTTTATTTTTGCGTTTGGAAGAAAATTTAAAGAATCAATTACAATATCAGTAAACGGTATAAACAAAAAATATGAAATCAAAGATAAAAAGTATAAAAAAGAAATTATTAGAGGCTTACCTAGTAGAAAAGTTGAGCCAAACAAAGAAGATATAAAAAAAATTAAAAGTGATCAAAAGAAAATAAAATTAGTAAAAAGAGTAGGGGAAACAAAGAAGTTATTCGATAAAACATTTTTGATTCCAGTAGACGGAAGAATATCTGGAGTGTATGGCAGCCAAAGAATTCTTAATTCAAAACCAAGAAGTACTCACAAAGGAATCGATATTGCTGCACCTAAAGGAACAAAAATTTATGCTCCATCAACCGGAAGAATTACACTGATAGAGGAGGATATGTTTTTTACAGGAAAAACAGTAATCGTTGATCACGGGATGGGCTTGATTTCTATTTTTGCACATTTAAACTCTATATATATAAGACCTGGTCAATTTGTTGAAAAAGGAATGGAAATCGGTGAGGTTGGAATGAGTGGGAGGGCTACAGGCCCTCATCTTCATTGGGGAGTTTACCTTGAGAATATTTCCGTAGACCCCATGGCACTCCTGGAATTTAAATTTACTGATTAGCAAGAATTTGTAAAATCTTATTATATATTTTTTTCTCATCTAAAAATTTAATTTCCATTTTAATAGGGTATATTCTTCCTCTAAATTTTTTATTAATTTTAATATAATCTTTTTCTGTACATACTAGTTGGAGATTTAGTTTTTTAGCCTCTGATATCATTGACTTAATTTCCAAGTCTTTATAAGGGTGATGATCTTTATATTCTTTGAATTTTAAAATTTTATAACCATTCTCTTTTTTTAAGGAATTATAAAAGTTCAAATTATTACCTAGTCCAGAAAAAGCGTACAGGTTTTTATTTTTACATTTAATATTAATTTGTTTTTTAGCAAAAAATATATTTTTATACCTTAAACTTTTAATAAATTTTTCTCTATAATTACCAATAATAATTGCTATATCTGTGCTGAAAAATGAGCTAAAAATTGATTGTCTCAAAGGACCTGCTGGAAATAATAAATTATTACCAAACTCGTATTGACCATCTATTACAACAATTCTCAAGTTTTTTTTTATATCAATACTTTGAAGACCATCATCCATCAAGATTATTTTTGCCTTATTCAATACACATAATTCTGCTCCTGATATTTTATTTTTAGAAACACATGTTTTTCCATATAAACAATGAATAAGACTTTCATCACCAACCTCAATGTATTTTGAGTTTTTCGTAACAATTTTAGGGCCTTTAAGTTTGCCTCCATAGCCCCTAGTTAAAACGAAAATATTTTCAAATTTTTTTGATATCATCTGTCTTAATTTTATCGTGACAGGAGTCTTTCCTGCACCACCTAATGTCAAATTTCCAATACAAATGACAGGTATATATAATTTTTTTTCTTTTTTTAAGATTCTGTAAATCAGGTAAATAAAATTATAGATATATGATAACGGAATTAAGGCTAGGTTTATTAAGTTCGTTGTCCCCCAGAACTTTGTAAAATCAATCATTTGAACTTTCAAAAACTTTATTTATCAACTCTTTTGACTTTTTTTTCCTTCTTTCACAAAGTTTACTAAAATTTTTAGATAATTTAATTCTTTCGGATAAATTCTCTTTTAAAAATATAATTTTTTCTTCTAATTCTTTTTTATTTTGAACAACAATACCTGCCTTATTTTTTTCTATTTCATCAATAATCTCTGAAAAATTATACATATGAGGACCACATAATACAGGGCAATCAAAAAAGGAGGCCTCTATTGGATTCTGGCCTCCTTTTTTAACAAAAGAACCACCCACTATAGCAATTTTAGATAGTTTGAAAAAAAGAGGAAGCTCACCAAAAGTATCAACTAAAAAAATACTACCATCTTTAATAGAGCTATTTTCATTTGATCTAATTGAATATTTTATTTGTTTATTTTTGAATAAGGATTTAATCTTTTCGGTTCTTTCAATATGTCTTGGAATAATGATAAAAATTAGGTTATGAATTTGCTTTTTAAGTTTTTTAAAGCATTCGATGAAAAAAATTTCTTCACCATGATGTGTACTGAAAATAGTAACAACAAACTTATTTTTAAATTTAGATGAAAGCTCTTTAAAGTCTTTTTTATTAATCTTGGGCTTTTCCTGAAGATATTTTAGATTAGGTACTTTAGTTATCTTCTTAACTCCTAAATCCTTAAATCTAATCTCAGAATTTCTATCCTGAACAATACACTGATCAATAAGACTAAATAATTCTGAAGAGAAATAACTAACTTTTTTCCAATTTAAATAAGAGTGTTTTGATAGTCTTGCATTGATAATTTTTAATTTAATAGATTTACTTTTTAAAATTGAGAACGTACTTGGCCAAATTTCAGACTCTACGAATAATGCTAATGATGGTCTCCATTTTTTTAAGAATCTTTGAACAATTAGGCTAATATCAATTGGTGCATAAATAACAGTAAATTTTTTTTGATACTTTTCTAAAATTTTAAATGATGTCGTGGTCGATGTTGATAATATAACATCTAATGACTTATACTTTTTTTTGAGTAATTCAGCTATTAAAACACCTACTTTTGCTTCACCTATACTTACAGCATTCACCCATACTTTTTTTTTATTTGATGCGTGAAACTTTGAAGAATTATAAATAGTAAATTTTTGTAAGATACTTTTTATTGTTTCTTTACCTAATACAAATCTACTGATAAAGAAAAGAAAAATTGGGATAAGCAAGAGATTAGATATAATTCTGTAAACAAATATTAACATCTTAAAGAGATAAGTTTTTTGATAAATTTTCTATCCTTTGGAATTCTTTTTGAAGTATAGCTTTATTTTTATCAAAAGAAACTCTTGCATTATATTTGAAGGGAGTTCCCCAAACCGCAATGAATTTATTAAACGGAAAAATTAGTAAAAATTTATCCCAGGTTCCTAGCCTTATTTTTATTTTTGCAGAGTAGCTTAAGGGAATAATAAGAGCATCAGTCTTTTTAATCAAAGATATTAAACCGTCCTTAATCTTTTCTCTGGGCCCTTTTGGACCATCTGGTGTGATTCCAACAACCTGCTTTTGGTTTAATTCGGTAATTATTTCTTTTAACGATGATATCATATTTCTTCTAGATGAGCCTGTAATAGTTTGAATTCCAAAGTGTGAAACTGCATTAGATATAATTCGACCATCACGATGTGATGAGATTAGCATTTTAAAATTGTTTTTATATTTCCAGCAAAAGACTGTCATTAATAATTTACTATGCCAAAAACATACAATTATCTTTTCTTTTTTTTTTATCAAAGAAAGAATTGCTTTTTCATTTTTCACATTCCATGACGAAGTGTGAAAGCATATTTTCAAGTAGTAGGCAATCAATAATCCAAAAAATTTCTGAGAAATATTATGTTGAAGTATTTTTTTTAGCATTTTTATTTTTAAATTGTAATTTGTATAAATCTTTATAAATTTGAGACTTTTTAAGAAGATTTTTATGAGTCCCTATATCTGCAACTTTTCCATTGTGTAGGATTATTATCCTATCCGCATTAATTATTGTTGAAAGACGATGGGCAATAACGAGAGTTGTTCTATTTTTCATTAAAGAATCTAATGATTTATTGATTCTACTTTCAGATTTAGAGTCAAGAGAGGAGGTTGCTTCGTCCAAAAGTAGGAAAGGTGCATTTTTTAGAAAAGCTCTTGCAATTGCTACTCTTTGTTTTTGACCACCAGATAATTTTGTTCCATCTTCTCCAATTTGTTGGTTAAGTTTATTTGGAAACTTTTTTATAAATTCATAGCAATTTGCTTTCTTACAAGCTAGTTCTATATCTTTTTTCATAACCCTATCTTTTCCATAACTTATATTATATTGTAAAGTCTGATCAAAAAGTACAATATCCTGACTTACTAGAGAAAAATAATTTCTTAAAAATTCTAAACTTAAGTTTTTAATATTAATACCTCCGATACTGATTTGTCCTTTATTTGGATCAAAAAATCGAGGTAATAAATTCATCAAAGTTGTTTTTCCTGCGCCTGAATGACCAACTATTGCAATTTTTTCACCATCAAAAATTTCTAAATTTATGTCTTTAAGTATCAATTTATCTGATGAGTTATACTTAAATGATATATCTGAAATTTTCAGATTATTAGATTGAATAAATTTTAATTTATGATCCTCAGGTTTATCTGTATTTTTTATTAAAGGTTTTTCATCTAAAATTTCAAATATTCTTTCTGCTGATGCCATTGCAATCTGTAATGTAGCATTTAGGCTTGCAAGTGACTTTACAGGTTGGTAAGCCATGAGAAGTGCCGTTAAAAAAGAAAAAAAAGTACCGGGTGTTGTTTGTTCCATGATTACCTGGCTTCCACCTATAAAAATTATTATCGCAATAGCGAGACCACCAAGTGTTTCCATGAGTGGTCGTGAAATAGAATTTACCCTTGTTGATTTGAATGTTAGATTAAATATATTATCAATTTCCTTGTTAACTTTTTCGGTTTCGTGTTTTTCGTTGTTAAAAGATTTAATAGTCTTAATTGAACCAATTGATTCTGCAAGTTTAGATGTAAGCAATCCAAATCCAACCTGTGTGTTTTTAGATATTTTTCTCAGTCTTTTTCCAATTCTACTTATTGGATATATTGCAAGAGGAAAAATAAAAAGAGAAATTAATGCGAGTTTAGTATCGTGATAAAACATAACTCCAACCAAAAAAATAAATGTTAAAGAATCTTTTATTATATTGACTATAACGTTGTGAATACCTCTTGATATTGAGCCGACATCTGAAATAAATCTCGACACTAGTGTTCCTGAATTCACCTGATTAAAATAAGATAAATCACAACTTACCAAATTTTCAAACATATCTTTTTGGATTTGTGCCACCATTTTATAACCAACAAAACTCATCAAAATTGATTGAAAATATGAGGCTATGCCTTTTGTTAGTGCAATAATAAAAACTATAAAAGGAATAATAAAAATTAATTTTTGATTTTTTTTTATAAAAATTTCATCTAAAACTGGTTGCATTAACCAAGCATTTGCAGCAGTAGCTCCTGCAATAAGTGCCATGCAAATAAAAGAAATTAAAAGTTTAGTTTTATGTTGATAGATATAGTCTTTTAAAATTCTTTTTACTATTACTCTCGTATCTTTTTTTTTGTCCATACTTATTATTTATTAAATAAATTTGTAAGATTATTTATTATAAATGAGTTGCAAGCTAAAACTGAGTTAATTTTGGTTGTTGATTTATTATAACATATTTCATTTCCATTTATATCTTTCAAATTACCACCTGCTTCCTTAATTATCAGGTCGGCAGCTGCTAGATCCCAATCATTTTTTTGAAAAAAGCTTATAGCTACATCAATCTCTCCCTTTGCTACAAGTGCAACTTTGTAAGCAATAGAACCAATCTTTTTTATCTTTTTTGTTTTAAAAATTTCGTAACTTTTGAGTTGTTTTATCTCTGAACTACTAATTGCAATTTCACAATTATCAAGTTGTGTAGAATTACTAACTGTAATTTTTTGGTCATTGCAATATGCACCATTACCTTTTTCAGCATAAAAATATTCATTGGTTTCTGGATTGATAACATGGCCGATAAGCGGTTGACTTTTACCTATTAAAGCTAGTGAGATGGTATACTCAGATTTTTTATTTATGTAGGATCTGGTTCCATCTATTGGATCAAGACACCAAAAAAAATCTCTATTTAATCGTGACTTATCATCAGGGCTTTCCTCTGACAACCAACCAAAATCTGGGGTATGAGCTTTAAAGTATGATTTCAGGTAGCTATCTATTTCTCTATCAGCATTTGTCACTGGCTGAGACTCTGTTTTATAACTCACTTGAATATTATTTTTCAGCTTAGTGGCAATTTTACTGGCCTCGATTAAAGCTTTACTGGAGATTTGTTTTAAATATTTTCTATGAGAATCTTCTAACAAATTATTTGCCACCAAGAGTAAGGTTTTCAACTAAGCAGGATGGAGCATTTACCCCAAAGTTAAACTCAAGATCATTGCAAACAATTAAGTTTTTAAAAATATCATTTAAATTGCCAGCGATAGTAACTTCAGAAACTGGGTAAGTAATTTGTCCATTCTCAATCCAAAACCCTGAAGCTCCTCTGCTATAGTCACCACTAGAATAATTTATGGAACTTCCCATAAGTTCAGTAACTAAAAACCCCTTTTTCAAAGATGATATGACTTTATTAATCTTTTCTTTTCCATTTTCCATGTAGAGATTAGAGTATGAGGGGCCGGGCAAAGAAGAAACTGAGCGACTTGCATGCCCTGTTGGAATTTGTTCTATTTGTTTAGCAGAATTCAAGGAATTAAAGAAAAACTCTAGATTACCATCTTTTACAAGATATTTTCTTTGAGATTGAATTCCTTCACAATCTATTAGTTTTGATCTTGTTTGACCAACCATCAGGGGATTATCAATAATATTGATTTTCTTATTAAATATTTGTTGACCTAATTTTTTTTTAAGAAAACTTGAACCTTTAATTATTGTTGGAGCATTTGCTGCATTAAATAAATTTGAGAGAAGGCTAGATGAAACTTTTTTATCAAAAATAACATCACATTTACAAGTTTTTACTTTTCGGGAATTAATTTTCTTTACAGCATTCTTAGCAACATCCTTTCCAATTTTTGTAAAACTTCCTAGCTCATCAAAATTGATCTTAGACTTGTAATCATAATGTCTCTCCATAGATTCATTATTCCCTGCTAACACGGCAACAATAAAGGAATTATTTGTTTTTTCAAACTCTAAGCTCAAACCATTTGAACCTAATAATATATATTTATCTTTTGAAACAGAAATTTCTGCTCCCTCTGAATTTATGATTTTTTTATTATCTAAAGCAGCTTGTTCTAGTTCAATTACTTTATCTACGATTTTTTTCATTGGTATATTCTTTTTGTCTAGTAGTTTTAGTTTTGATAACTCTGAAGAATCAACTTTTTTGACTTCATAAGTATTTGCTAATCCACAGTACTCATTTTTTGGAACTACTTTTGCCATTTCAAAAACTTTATCAACGATTCTATCAATATTTTTTTTATCAAAATTTGTTGAAGAAATAATTGCTTGTCTTTTATTTATGATTGCACGCACTCCTATTTCTTTAGTATAAGAATTTTCCTTTTTCTCAATTTTACCTAGTCGTGATGAGCAATTTTTATTATTTGATTCGCAATAGAATACATCGGCTTCATCACACCCTTTTGTTTTTAATTTTGAAATTATATCGTTTAAGAAATTTTTATTCATAGGATTTTAATTTATATTTTAATTTGTTATAAATACAATATAAACTAAATAATTATTATGAGTTACTGGGTTGTAGGCGGAGAGTATGAAGATACCACATTTAAGAACATAAAGAGTGGTAAAGAATTACAAAAACTGGGTCCATTTGAAACATATGATTTGGCAAAAAAAGAATGGGACAAGATATCTTGGGAAAAAGTAGATATTTGTAATGTACGTTATATTATACTTCCTCATAAGTAGTTACTTAGAAATATTAGGATTGATATACCAGCTCCATAAAAAATATTAGATTTGAAAATTTTAATCAGCTCTTTTTTTTTTATAAAATCTAATACTTGGAAGAAGAAAAAATTGAGAATGAAAAAGCAACAAATTACATTGAATAATAAATTTTCATAAAATGAAAAAAAGAATAAGACAAACAAAATAAAGCTTATTAAATAAAATATTGAAATAAAAAGAGCTGGTTTTTTTTCGATAAGTATAGAAAAGGATTTAACACCTATTTTTTTGTCATCATCAATGTCTTGAAACCCGTATATTGTATCATACGAAATCGTTAAAAATACACCTGCAAAATAAAGAAAAAATATCCTCCAATCCAAAATTTGATTAGAGGAAAAATAACCGATAAATATTCCCCAATTAAATATCAACCCAAGAATAAATTGGGGAAAATATGAAATTCTTTTTATAAGTGGATAAATTATAACAAGTGGGATAACAACAAAACCCATTATTATTATTTTAAAATTAAATTGTAAAATTATAATCAAGCCAAGTAATAGTTGAATAAAAATAAATATTAAAGCTTCAGTAATTTTTAACTTATTTTGAGCAAGTGGACGATATTTGGTTCTTTCAACTAGTTTATCAATTTTTCTGTCAAACAAATCATTGATACAACAACCAGCACCTCGCATAATAAAGGAACCCAAAGAAAAAAGAATTAAGGATTCAAGTAAAACTAAATAATTTTCAAATTTCGCCAGAGCCCCCCAAAAACATGGCCACATTAATAAAAACGCTCCTTCAGGACTATTATATCTTCCAAGTTTTATTAAATAGTTGATTTTTTTTTTATATTTTTTAAACATTAGCTAATTTAATTACTATGCCTCAAGTTAGAATATATATCCAAGATGTAATAAAAAAAAATAAATACATTTATCTAGAAAAACATAACATCCACTACTTAAAAAATGTAATGAGAAAAAAATCTGGAGATAATATATTAGTATTTAATGACAATGAAGAATGGTTATCAAAATGTTTTTTTGAAGATGAGATCAAACTAAATCCGGAAAAATTGTTAAGAATCAAAGAAAATGTTAAGGATATTTGGATTTGCTTTGGTCTAGTTAAGACCAGGAATATTGATTTTCTGGTTGAAAAAGTGAGTGAAATTGGGGTAAAAAAAATTTTTCCAATGATTACAAGTTTTTCTAATAGAATCCCACTAAATTATGAAAGACTAAAAAAAATTTCAATTGAGGCAGTTGAACAAAGTAACTCACTCAGCCTACCATTGATAAGTAAGACAAAAAATATAAAAGAAATCTTAAATGATTGGGAAGAGGATAGATTGATAATTTTTTGCGACGAAAAGAAAGGTATTGATATTTCGGATATTAACAGAAATGAATATAACTTCAAAAAGATAGCGATATTTATAGGTCCAATTGGTGGGTGGTCTGAGGAAGATAGGAAACTAATAAATAAAAAAAATAATCTTAGAATAAATCTTGGAAGTAATATTATGAAGGCCGATACCGCAGCAATTTTTAGTTTATCAATTTTTAAAGGATATTTACTTTGAGCAAAAGATTAGACTATGACTCGCTCCTATCAGTTTTCTATAGTGGTTGCAAAGCTAAAGATAAGTGGAAAGTTGGCACGGAACACGAAAAATTTGGATTTAATAGTAATAATCTTCATCCAATAAGTTTTGAAGATATAAACGAGATTTTTGATTTGCTTTCTATAAAATACAAATGGGAAAAAATCTTTGAAAATAATTTAGTAATATCTTTAAAAAAGAATGGTGCGTCTATAACACTTGAACCTGGAGGTCAGTTGGAATTATCTGGTGCACCATTTACAAGCCTCTTTGAAACATGCAACGAGGTTAATACTCACAAAGAAGAATTAAATGACGTCTGCAAATTATTAGATATAAGTTTTATGGGTATAGGTGTTCTACCTAAGTGGGATCTAGAAAAAATACCGATTATGCCAAAACGAAGATACGAGATAATGAGTAAATATATGCCAAAAGTAGGAAGGCATGGTTTAGACATGATGAAGCGTACAACCACTATTCAAGCAAACTTTGATTTTTCATCCACCGAAGATATGAAAATAAAAATGAGAGTTGCCCAATCACTTCAACCTTGTATTATTGCACTTTACGCTAATTCACCTTTCATCGATGGAAAATTAACAGAATACCAGAGTTATAGATCTTATATTTGGACAAAGACTGATAAAAATAGAACTGGATTGCTTAAATTTATTTACAGTAAGGATTTCTGTTTTGAAGATTACACCGAATATCTTTTAGATATACCGATGTACTTTATTGTTCGAAACAAAAAATATATAGATTTAACTGGTTTAACATTCAGGGATTATATGGAAGATTCAACAGGGAAATTTGAACCAAGTATGGATGATTGGAATAACCATATTACCACTGTATTTCCTGAAGTGAGATTAAAATCCTACATAGAGGTTAGAGGAGCAGATGGAGGTCCTTGGTCAAGAGTCTGTGCATTGCCAGCATTCTGGACTGGTATACTATATGATGAAGAAATACTAAATAGAGTTTGGGATTTAGCTAAAAATTGGAAGTTCGATGAGATTGAAAACTTTTATGATCAAGCAAGATTAAATGGTCTTGATGCTGTAGCTCCTAATGGCGAATCTATAAAAACCTTTTTAAAAAAGATTCTTAACTATTCGAGTATTGGTCTGAAAAATAGAAATATCGTAAAAAAAGGCTATGATGAATCAATGTTTTTAAAACCGTTATTCGAAATTTTAGAGTCTGGACAATCACCGGCAAAATTCTGGGTAAATCAATTTGTAAATGATTGGTCACGTGATATTGATATGCTATATAAAAACAATTACTTTTAAATTATGAAAAATATAAAAAAAATTGAAGAGATAAGAATTGACATTGATAAAATTGACATTGAGATCTTAAGCTTAATTGAGAAAAGAAAAAAGCTAGTTGACAGAGTTGTTAAACTTAAAACCAAGGATGAAATAGTTGACCAAATAAGAATTGATAAAATTCTGAGCAAAATTGATTTGGAGGCAAAAAAAAAAATGCTTCCCTCCGAAATGATCAGAAGTATATGGGAAAAAATGATAAATGGTTTTATTGAGTATGAGAAAAGACACTTTGAAAAAAAATAATTAAATCTATCTAAACAGTCCCCCCAACAGTTAACTTGTTAATCTTCAAACTTGGTTGTCCAACACCAACAGGTACCATTTGACCATCTTTACCACAGGTACCAATTCCATTATCAAGCTCCAAGTTGTTACCAACCATCGTGACTTGCTTCAAAATATCTGGACCATTCCCAATTAATGTTGCTCCTTTCAGAGGTTTTGTAACTTTACCATTTTCAATGGCAAATGCTTCTGATGCACTGAAAACAAATTTCCCTGAAGTTATGTCGACTTGACCACCACTAAATTGAGTCGCGTAAACCCCTTTTTTTGTAGATTTTATAAGTTCTTCATGTTCATATTTTCCTTTTAGCATATAAGTGTTGGTCATTCTTGGCATTGGTATATGTGCATAACTTTGCCGTCTACCATTTCCCGATGGGTTTTGATTCATTAATCTAGCGTTTAGTCTATCCTGCATAAAGTTCTTAAGTATTCCTTTTTCAATTAAAACGGTATTTTGTGATGGTGTTCCTTCATCATCGATTGTCAAAGAACCTCTTCTATTTAAAATTGTTCCATCATCAACGACAGTTATCTGATCAGAAGCTACACTTTGATTGACTAGGTTGTAAAAAGCAGATGTTTTTTTTCTATTGAAATCTCCTTCAAGCCCATGTCCAACTGCCTCATGTAGGAGGATGCCTGGCCAGCCAGGCCCTAAAATTACAGTTTGTTCTCCAGCAGGCGTCGCTTCTGCGAGAAGTTTTGTTAATGCCTGGTTGTAAGCTTTATTAATTGAAGTTATCCAGTTTTTATCAGTTAGTAATTTATTGTAACTATATCTCCCGCCCATCCCAAAGGATCCAGTTTCTATTTTTCCTTTTTTTTCAACAGAGATGTTTACATTTAACCTGACTAAAGGTCTTGAATCAAATAGACTAACTCCAGCTTTTTTAAAAACCTCAACATTTTGATAGTTACCATTTAAGCTTACGGATACTTCTTTAACTGCCGGATCAAGCTTTCTAGCATAATTGTTAATTTTTTCTAGAATTTTTATTTTCTCATCTAGTTTGAAATCATTTATCGGATTTTGAGGTTCATAGAGTTTTTCATTTTTTCTTAATTGGTTATTTGAATCCAAATTTCTGTTATTTTTTTTTCTGTTTTTTAAGAGTTTAAGTGCCTTATCTAAATTTTTCTCATCTAATTCAGAACTGTGGTAAAAACTTACAGAGTCATCACTTACACCTCTTAATCCAAATCCTTTTTCATTATCATAACTTGCACTTTTTACTTTGTTGTCGTCGAAAGTAACGTTTTCTGAAAAAGTTTCTTCAACAAATAGTTCGCCATCATCGAATTTAGACAATGAATCATCTATTTTACGAGCAACCTTAGCATCATCCCAATTTTTTTTAATAGTTTTCATGTCTTTCACTTAATAATTAGACTTATATAATTAGATTGTTAATATTAAATGAATAAATAATTGTTTTTTTAAAAATGGCAATTATATTTATAATAATTTAATGAATTAAGAGGATTATGACTAAATATTTAACAGCTTTTATTGTCACTTTACTAACACAAAGCATTTCTTTAGCTAAGGGAAAAGCAACCGATTGGCAGCTTGGTTTTCAAGAATCAGGTTCACCGTTGATGGCAGAATTGATCGGCTTTCATGATTTCGTATTTTGGATTATCACATTTATTACGGTTTTTGTGTTTTTTTTACTAGCTTACGTTTGTGTAAAATTTAGTGCCAAAAATAATAAAAAACCTTCCACAACAACACACAACTCGTTAATTGAAGTTGCCTGGACAGTTATCCCTGTCATAATCTTAGTTGTAATATCCGTACCTTCTTTCAAGCTTCTCTACAAGCAAAATGATTTTAGTAAAATTGATATGACAATTAAAGCCACAGGTTATACATGGTACTGGGGTTATGAATATCCAGATCATGGTGACTTTCAGTTTGATGCGCTCATGCTTCAAGAAGATGAATTGGAAGAAAATCAGCCAAGATTGTTATCTACTGATAATGCTTTAGTCGTTCCTGTAAATAAAAATGTTAAAATGCAAATTACGAGTGATCCTGCCGGGGTTATCCATTCCTGGGCGATGCCAGCCCTTGGGGTGAAGATGGATGCTATCCCAGGAAGGCTCAATGAAACCTATTTTAGAATTTCAGAACCAGGCATGTACTATGGTCAATGTTCGGAACTCTGTGGACCAGGTCATGGCTTTATGCCCATTATGATTAAAGCAGTTTCAGAAGATGAATTTTCAGAATGGGTTGTTGAGGCTCAAGAAGAATTTGCAACAAATGAAAATAATAATTTAGTTTATGACATGAAAGGAATTAAATAATGTCTAGTCA
>CENJ01330799.1_pt1 | contig 16778 bp, 17 predicted proteins | sample 356161 | NCBI WGS metagenome assembly CENJ01 (sample SAMEA2619531, study PRJEB7988) | marine metagenome | biome: marine biome (ENVO:00000447); feature: surface water layer (ENVO:00002042); material: "saline water (ENVO:00002010), including plankton (ENVO:xxxxxxxx)" | depth 5 m
GCAATAAGGATAGTTGCATCGCCAAAGATTGTTTGACCTTCTTTTCCAATGGAGTCAATCGTTAGGTGACGGTTATGGCGTTTAAGTTGTTTTGCCGTTAGTGACATTGAATCATACACAAGTTTTTAAGATCTGCGGGTGCATTGACATTACAGAAAGGATTTTGCAGACATTTGGGCCAATCAAGGTAAGAAACCTTTAAGTCGTTAAATACGCTTTTAATACTAGCATGGTTAGTCATATAGATGGATCGACAGATCGTTTTTACTGTCCTCTCTTTATGCCAGAGCGAAAACGTTGGCTGGGTGACCTTATTATACCTCATACAAGAGACATCGGAATCTTTAGCAAGCAACTTTACAAACAACTTCTCAAATAAGTGAGAAGGTAAAAGCGGGGCGTCACATGCTGCCACGGCGAGAAATTTTAGTTTTTCCATGTGATAGCTAATAAGTGCGCTATGAATATCGTGAAGAGGACCCATATAGCATTGGCCCATGTCAGATATGACCGGCAGCCCTCTTTTCTGGCGCCGGTAAGGAATTGTGTTTATGACAAGCATACCTATCTGCGGCTTCATCCTCCGAATTATATGGTCCATTAGTGTAATGCCTTCTCCTAATTTTTCGGCCTTATCCGAAGCTCCCATCCGACTGGATTTTACTGCTGCCAATATCACGCCGCAAATTTCATTCATTACCAAATCGCCAACGCTCGGCAGCCACGGTGTCAGATCGTTTTTCTTTTACCCATTCTGATCTTTGAGAATAGTGGACTTTTTTCCAGAGAGTTGCTTTTGTCTTTAGATAGTCCATGATAAATTGATTTGCGCAAAATGCGTCTGCTCGGTGACGGCCAGATACTCCGACGAACAGGATTTGGTCGGATGGCATTAACTTGCCGACTCGGTGGATTACAGACACACAGTCAAGAGTCCAGCGTTCATAGGACTCGTCAACGGTTTGTTTGATGAGTCTTTCTGTCATTTCTGGGTAGTGTTGGATGGTCAGGTGTTTTAGTTCAGAATCGCCCTCGAAGTCTCGCACTAGACCAATAAATGTGACCACGGCGCCTATACCCTTGCTGTTCTGTCGCAACAATCCATATTCTTCGCTTAAACTAAAATCTTGAGATTGTATGATAATTTTCTTCATAAGATCATCCTCCTGTTACTGGAGGTAAAAAAGCAACCTCGTCTCCATCTGAAAGAGGCTCATCCCAATTGACTAATATCTTATTAACCGCAAGTAGAAGGGATGGAGAGTGTAGCTCAGACGCAAGCTTTGGGAATTTTATGGCCAACTCGCTCCGAATCTGAGTTGGAGTAGAAGCGGTTAAAACTGTCGGAACCTCTTCTGAAAGATCTGAAAGGTACCCAAAAAATTTTAATTTAACCTCGCACATCGCCGGCAATCTCAAAGTTCTTTTTTGTTCCACCGGATTTCTTTATTAATTTAGTACAAGAGACTTCAATTCCCCTGTCAATTGATTTACACATATCGTAAATAGTGAGAGCTGCAATTGATGCAGCTGTCAGAGCTTCCATTTCAACACCGGTTTGAGCGATTGTTTTGCACATTGCCGTTATTTGTATTCTGTCTTGATGAATATCAAACGTGATCGAAACTTTAGAAATTGGAATTTGGTGGCAGAGGGGTATTAGCTCACTACACTTTTTTGCCGCTTGAATTCCAGCGATTCGCGCGACGCTGATTACGTCACCTTTTTTTATATTTGATTCATTTATTGCCCTGATAATATCAGGGTTAAGAACTATTACAGATGTTGCTGTGGCAGTCCTAGAAGATTGAAGTTTGTCGGATATATCAACCATCTCAGCCTCGCCATTATTATTTATGTGGGTTAGTTTTCGCATTGCATTGACACTACTTATTATAGCTCGTTTCTGTAGGTTAACCGATTTAGATCTACCAGTATATCGACAGGGACAGACTTAAATGCGGGTGTTTTGCTTCGTGGGTCTTTATCGAGGCCGATCAGTCTGTTTGCTTCCGGATAATATGCCATTAAGTCGCCGTCAGGCAAATCGAACGAGTACACTTTGACCCCATCCATCTTTCCGAATGCTGAGACAATACCCACCAAGTGTCCCTCTTGGATCCCGAGCCGCCTTATTTGACGCGTATTCATCATTACGGACCATCTTTGATCAATACCTCGGTAACTATCATTCTCTTCATAGATGATCGTATTGAACTGCCCCTCGCTTCTGACATTCATCAGTAGGTAAGGAAAAGCCTCATCGTTATGTGTTGACGACGTGGGATCTTTTACGAAACGTGCTTTTCCACTAGGCGTGAAAAAAGTAGAAGTGTGTATGAGTCGGCGGCTGATGTGAAATTTTTCTTTAGCGACATCAATACTTTTAAGTTTTTCCATACCTGGCACGCTGGCAGCAATCGTTTCTTGAATATTTTTATGTTTTTTAAAAACTTTGAAATCAAATTCTTTTTGAGCTTTGCCATCTGCGGTTTTTTGATTCAATAGAAAATCCACAAAGTTTTCTAAAATATCTACCTCTGATCGAACATTGTCTAATCGATGTATTCCGTCATAACTTATTCGGACATAATTAAACATTGACTCCTGGGTTGTCGCCTGTCGTTCTTCATCCCTTGCTGCCACAGGAAGAATGATTGTCTCGCTATTATCAAGTTCTGAGATGTGGCCCCTATTTAAGGTTGTCGTTAAAAATATTTCATTGGTATCTTGTCAAATGCTTCTCGTGCCCATGATTCATTGGGGGTAGCTTGAAACAAATTGCCGCCCATTATAAGGGCGGCATCAATATCGCCTCGATGGGCGCCCTCAATGCACGCAAGGGTGTCTAGGCCGGGAGAGTCCTGCAGTGATGGGAGATCAATTTTTTGATGGTTCTGCATCTTTTGGATTATGCTCTCTGCTAAAACTGGCTTGACACCAATCGTTCCTATACCCTAAACATTACAATGCCCGCGAAGCGGGAGAAGACCAGAAAAACGTTTTGCGATCATGCCTCTTAAAAGAGCCATGCTGGAGATATATTCGACATTTTCTACTCCATGTTTATGATGAGTAGCGCCCATTCCCCAAGCAAAAACTGTATTTTCAGAGTTGTTGTGAACCGTGCCAATGGGTTTACAAACGTCTCCTGATAAATCTTTTATTTTTTCAATATTTGACCACCGTGTACTTTTGATATCACTTAAAAATTCTGCATAGCCCTCTGTGTGACTATAAATAAATTCGTTACCTACTCTTTTACGTTCGATGGTATCTTTGGCAATACCTTCTAACAATGCAATATCGCTGCCAATGCGGGGCTGGACATAATGTGACGCAATTTCGTCCCCACCAATGATAAGAGACTTAGGGCTTTTCGGTAGGACAAAACGCACTAGACCTGGTTCTTTTACCGGATTGATGATTATCACAGGTCCCCCGCGTGCTCGGCATGCTTGCAGTTTATGTATAAATTGAGGGTGGTTTGAGGCGGGATTTGCGCCGATCACAAAAACACAGTCGCATCCGTCTAGGTCAGAAAGCTCGGTGGTTGCTGTACCCACGCCTATTGTTCCTGCGAGGCCAACACCGGTAGCCTGGTGACAGTAATAGGAGCAATTATTGACATTATTTGTCTCATATATTCTTGCTCGCAGCTGAAGTACGAAACCGGCCTCATTTGACGAACGACCGGAGAATAAAAGAAAGTCCTTTTAGGGAGAGTTTTCGCGAAATGGTATGCTGCAGTTTTAATGCCCCAAGACCAACTAACCGGGTTAAATCTTTTGGAGTCTTTAGCTTTATAAAGAGGCGTATTTAAACTCCAAGATGTTCAAGTTGATGTGCCGAAAGTTCATTGATTTCTTTGAGAGGATGTTCAAAGATTTCTACTGGGATTGGCTGTCGTGCATTGGTACATTGAGCTTGAACACTCCTATTGCAGATGGCCGGGAAATCAACCTGCTCATCGGTCATCCCACCCATTTGACCGCCCATGCCTGGCCCATGAGCTTTACAGGTATTTTTTGATGTCAGTGCCTTAGCAGAATTTAGCAGACCAATTCGGTTCGCCGTTTGAAGCGTGTATAATTTTTTTTTGTACCACCACCAATTTTTGATCTTGCCGATTTCTTCATTTTAATTTCTGCCAAAGTGTCGTCTTTGTAACTCTATTATCAAGAAAAATAGCAACAGTTGAATCATATTTTACGTTCTTTTCCAAAAATATTATTCTAGTTTGCATCATAACAAGGGTCCATATAAACATTGCACAAAAAACCAGTTTATTTGACCAAATTTTCATGTTTTATGCGATCTTTATCAAAAGCGACTACGTACCTGATATACATGGCTTTTTTTAGGTTTTATGACTTTTTCACCTAGCTAATTATAGGTAACATTTTGTTTGTAAAAAAAAATAGTTGTCGCGGAGCGAATTCGTAGATACACTTCGCGAAATTGCACGATATGAGGGCATTAAATATGAAAACAGCGTTTGATGAAGCGGCATACGCCCCACTTGATAATATTTCCGAACCGAAGTGGTGGACCGGGACTCCAGCAATAGATCCATCGATGTTCGTTATTGATGCTCACGAGTTTAGGTGCGGCATCAGCCCTCTAACTCCGAGCGTCTCTCTTGAGAAAAGAATGAGTGAAGTATTTGATCAGGTTGGTTTGGTTCACATTATCAATACCGGGCTTACTGATTTAGAGTCAATGCGTCTGGTAGCCACTCAGGTGTTGAAGACAACTCGAAAGTATGAAGGGGGGGCGAACCCTCGGAAGAGTCTTCAAAAAAATGTGTACGAAGTAGGAGCGCCGCTCGATGCCTGGTTACATTACCACCATGAGATGGCTTACATCGGTTCCAGTACAAAGATGCTCGGTTTCTTGGCTTACAAAGTGCCTAGTGAGGGAGGAGAGACCTTTGTATCCGATAACGTGCAGGTTACTGATGATCTTTTGGCGACGCCTTTTGGTCAGAAGCTTAAAGAAAGAGGTCTTTGTTACCACCGAAACCTTACCGACCGAGAGCAGTTTAAGGATCAACTAGATATTGGTGTCTATAATCATTGGCAACAATCCATGCTGACTGAGGACCCTGAGGAGGCTATTGCCGAGGCAAGAAAGCGCGGTTTGTTGGCGGAGTGGGGAGAAAATGGCTTATTAAAGACCCGTTACTATATCTCTGCATTTGAATATTTCCCTAGGTTAGACAAGAATCTACTTTTTAGTAGCATGGCTGACGATAGCACATGGTTTGATACTTGGCCGATGGTGCAGCACCTAGCGCCGGATGAGCGACCCCTGAAGCTCACTTATGGAGATGATAGCGAGATGACGGAGTCGGAAAAGCAACAGTTTTTAAACGTTTATGATCGTTATGGAATACCAATAAGATGGAGCGTGGGGGATATTGCACTTATATGTAACTATCGATTCGCACATGGGCGGCCGGCAGTTCACCTAAAGGAGGGTGAACACCGCGAGTTAGGTGTGTTGATTGGGGATGCCTTCGATCGTGTTGAGCATCGCGACGGAAAATGGTAGGCCCTCAAAAAGAGTGAGCAGATCCGGTACCTGAGTGATAGAACTTTGGCATGAGTTCATCGGATAACTTAGAAGATGCGTTTTCGCGCGTACTGGGAAGGTCCAATGTTCTTCTTGAAGGGAGCATATCTGCGCGACATTTTGCAGATTGGAGCCTTGCTCCGCCCAAGTCGCCTCATGTTCTTTTGAGGCCGAATTCCACTGAAAAGCTTTCAAAAATCTTGTCAATATGCAACTCGCATAACCAGCCTGTCGTGGTGCAAGGCGGGATGACTGGCCTAGCGGGTGGGGCTACGCCTCAGAGTCGCGAGGTCGCTATCTCTCTGGAATTGCTCAGTGGTGTTCAGGAGATTGATCAAGTGGGAATGACGCTCTCCGCACTGGCAGGAACGCCTCTTCAGGTGCTTCAGGAAGCGGCTATGCAATATAACCTCGTACTACCCTTAGACTTAGCGGCTCGGGGCTCTTGCTCCATAGGTGGTAATATTGCAACGAATGCAGGCGGCACGGAAGTTCTTCGCTATGGGATGGCTCGCTCGCATGTACTCGGCTTGGAGGCCGTCCTCGCAGATGGAACGATCGTTAACTCAATGAACAAAATGGTTAAAAATAACTCTGGATATGACCTCAAGCAACTATTCATTGGCTCTGAGGGAACGTTGGGCATCATAAGTCGTGTGGTGTTGCAACTTCAACCTCAATATCAAGCAACGCATACTGCGCTCTGTGCCCTTAACGACTACCAATCAATAATAAAAGTCCTCAACGCCTTCAAACGTTGGCTTGGAGCAGGGTTGACTGGGTTTGAAGTAATGTGGGCTGCTTACTATCGAAGGGTTTTAGAAGTGCTCCCCTCGTTGGACGATCCTTTTAGTCACCAACATCCATTCTATCTTCTAGTGGAATATAAAGATAATCGAGCTGAAGAGTCAGCGGAATGGTTCGAAAGTCAACTTTATGACCAAATGGAGGCAGGTTTTCTTGTGGATGTGCTCGTGGCGAAATCACAGCAAGATGCTCAAAAATTCTGGCGTATTCGAGACGGGATTGGGGAACTACTAAATTTAAAAGGCGTCGTTTCAAATCAGGATATTAGCCTTCCAATACATCTGATTGAGGACTTCTCACAAGAATTATTAATGGAATTGGATATTAATTATCAGGGCACAGATGCCCTTTTTTTTGGCCACATTGCCGACAATAATCTGCATGCTGTTGTGTTTTCAGATCGAGTAGAGGATGGTGGAGCCATTGAAAGAGATATCATGGAACTTATCGGAAAGTTCGGCGGTGCAATCACGGCGGAGCATGGGGTAGGAGTTCTTAAAAAAAATTACTTGAGGTTGTCACGAAGTGACGCTGAGATCGCGCTCATGAGAACCTTAAAGCAAGCTTTGGATCCAAGAAATATACTGAATCGAGGGAGGGTTGTTTAAGCGACTCCAAGCACTGAGGATGCTGTTTGTGTCTTTGAAAAAGCAGTTAATAGTGCCTGCAAGGATGCAGCGCTCGAATCGCTGGAGGTGGCAGACGCGAAGAATGACTCAGTACCAACTTTGACTTTAATCGAGCTTTGCGCTTCGGCATCACTACCTGAGCCGACTGCGTGTTGGTCAAACTGTAAGATCTGTATGTCACATCCAAATTGATCGCTCAGTGCACTACAGAGAGCCTCAAGCACACCGGCTCCTCGACCCTTGAAGCTTTTGTTACCCACCGAAAATTGGGCATCGACCTGTTGTTGGTTATGCTGCAGATGGTAGTACTTTAGATTCCACTCATCGTCAACCTTTACAAAGTAGTTTTCATAGAGCGCTTTAATATCTTTTGAAGAAATTTCTCGACCGGTTTTCTCAACCTTAGCCTGAACAACTTTGCTGAGCTGAATTTGCATCCACTTAGGCAGTTCAATGTTGTAGTCACGTTCGAGCACGAGCGCAACACCACCTTTGCCACTTTGGCTATTAATCCGGACTACCGCCTCGTAGCGTCTGCCAATATCCCTTGGATCAATTGGCAGGTATGCTACGTTCCAGAATGATTGATCGTGTTCTTTGTGATACTGAATCGATTTTCGAATCGCATCCTGGTGACTCCCTGAGAAGGCGGTATAAACAAGCTCGCCTGCCCAAGGGTGGCGAGGAGCGATGCATATATTGGTACAGTCTTCCACCACATCAATGATTTCAACGATATTTGAAAGATTTAGCTGAGGATTGATACCTTGCGAGTAAAGATTCATTGCCATGATTACTATATCCATATTACCGGTGCGCTCTCCATTACCCAAAAGTGTTCCCTCTATGCGATCTGCACCCGCTAATATTCCTAACTCAGCGGCTGCCACACCGCATCCACGGTCATTATGGGTGTGAAGACTAATTATTACATGCTCTCGCCTGGTTAAATTTCGACAAAAATATTCTATCTGGTCCGCAAATACGTTCGGCGTAGACATCTCAACTGTTGCAGGAAGGTTTAGAATAACTTTTTGCCCGAGCTCCGGTCTCCACTCGTCAAGCACGGCATTACAAACAGCAATTGCATGAGTGCTATCTGTCCCTGTGAAGCTCTCGGGTGAATATTGAAAGATCCAGTCAGTTTTGGGGTAGCGCATCGCACATTCTTTTACCCACTTGGCGCCTTGGGCGGCAATATTTATAATACCCTCGGGCGGTAATGCAAAGACCTGATCACGTTGGACGGTTGATGTTGAATTATAGACATGAACAATAGCCCGAGAGGCACCTTTTAAAGCTTTATATGTCCGCTCGATTAGCTCCTTCCTAGCTTGGGTAAGCACTTGAATGGTCACATCAGTAGGGATTCGTTCCTCGTCAATAAGTTTTCGCACAAAATCGAAGTCTGGTTGCGATGCCGAGGGAAAGCCGACCTCAATTTCCTTAAATCCAATCTTTACAAGGAGATCAAACATATTCATTTTTTGCTCTACGCCCATGGGATTGATGAGGGCTTGATTACCATCGCGGAGGTCGACACTACACCAGGAAGGAGCTTTACGAATTTGCTGATCCGGCCATGACCGATCTGGCAGTGCAATTGGCGTAAACGGAATATATTTTGTGTGATCAAACATAACCAGTTCCCTATTTCCGCATCTTGCTATTCTTGCGTTAGAATTAGAGTTTTTAATTATCTACAATTATAAAACATATTTTACGCAATTATATATTAAATATTGCATAAATTTCGATATAAGCGCAATATAATTGCGTTATAATGATATATATTAAATTTTATGGAAAAACCTAGGTATGAGCAGCTTTCAGCTTGATCGTTATGATTTACATATATTAAGGGAATTACAAAAGGATGGAAGTCAATCGAATCAAGAGCTAGCCGAAAAAGTTGGTTTAACACCAGCACCATGTTCTCGACGCGTTAAAAGTCTTCAGGAACATGGCGTCATTCGAGATTGGGTTGTACGTCTAAATGAGCGGACTGTAAATTTACATCTGACAGCTATATTGCATATTCGAATGGATCAGCACACACAGGAGCGGTTCGATAATTTCGAACGCACCGTTTCCCTGTATGATGAGGTCCTCGAATGTTATCTGATCACAGGTCATGACGCCGACTACCAACTTAAAGTGGTTGTACCAAATATGGACCGTTACCACGATTTTCTCCTCGGAAAAATAACTCGCATCGCAGGTGTTAGTGGTGTGACCTCTTCCTTTATAATGCGAAAGGCTCTCGATAGGACCGCGTTCCCGCTAAGCCTGGTGACTTAGTTTAACAAAAGCGCGTAAGCCATGTAGATTAAAATTCTAACTTGATCTTGACGAATATAGTTCTTCCAAACACATCGTAGAGTAATGGGTATGTGTTTGTGGACCCGACTTCATTATTGAGCTGGATATTACTTCCAATTATTGGTGCCTGCTCATCCAGAAGATTTTTAACTCCAACTACGAATTGAATTCCTGTGAAGGTGTCATAAATTGACGAGGCATCGAGAGTGGAATACCCGCCTGTAGATTCGGTCACATAGTCAATATCGTCGTCTCCGTCCTCGATAGCAGAAAGGTACTTCCAAACAATCTGATGTGTCCATGCATCATAAGACCAGTCGACCGTCATTCTATGCTTGAATTCTGGAATCGGTGTGGTTAGGCCGCAGTCATCATTAAAGGTTCCAAGACAGCTCGATTCTTTCGCACTAAGAATCCGACTATCTATCGAGCGTTCTCGCAGCTTAGTGCCCACATAAACAACGTTTGCGATTCCGTCAAAGAGATCGAATTGGTAATTCAGATTGATATCAAAACCAGATAATTTATGCGTACCGATATTATCATAACCGGTAAACACCTCTATGAGTCGCCCAGAGGCGTCTCGCGTGAGATTTTTACAAGCGAAAGCTATTCTACCACCGTCATTAAGCGGGTTATAGCACTCTCCCACAAAGCCCACAGTACCGGGCATCCTGTACCTATAAGGATTAAAGTCTATAAAATTTTCAATCTCAATGTCGAAATAATCGACGCTGATCGAAAGGCCGTCAATATCGTATGGAGTCCAGACAAAACCAGTAGAAAAAGTGCCGGCAGTTTCTTCAGCCAAATCGGGATTTCCGCCAAAGTTTCTGTCTACATCAAATACAGCAATGCTTGGAGTATCAAAATTTTCCGGCGGAACCCCGGTTGCCTCACACTTGGACTGAGGAGCCAGTGCAGGCCTCCAAAAATAGCGAGCGCAGGGGTCATTAACTCCGTCTCTGTATACAATAGGTACAAAAAGCTCGGCCATGCTCGGTGACCTGAAAGCTTCATTAAAAGATGCCCTAATTTGCAGATCTTCGGTGGGGTAGTACGAGACCGCTGTTTTGTAACTTGTAGAATTGCCTGTTTGAGAGTGGTTTGATGCTCTAAATCCGAGTTCAAGCTCAAGAAAATCTATCCCAGGCAGGCCGCTAGCGAGCGGCACAAGTAGTTCAGAGAAGAATGACGTGCTATCAATCTGAGCATTAACAACACCGGGGACGTTGTGCCATCCGCTAAAAGCACCGGGATCCATAATAGAATTTCGGGTTCCCTCTGTTCTATTTTTCAGGTACTCAAATCCAATTGCTGCACCAATGGGGCCAGCATCCAATGGCATCTCAAACCATCCCATTGTGTTTCCAGAAATTGTTCCGAATATTACGGTCTGAGTATTGGTGGTGGTTTGAGTTCCATCCTCAGAGATATAAGCGACCGCTTCGGAGGATACGTTACCTGCTCCGAAAATATTCATCGGAACACATGGTGAATTTTCAACAGTTGAAGGAATACATTCAGCAACACCAGACCCGGGCACACTTTCGCGTACCATCAGAGCTCTTTGAAGCTTTTCGTTATTAATGAGCGGAGTCACGGTAACATCACTGGTAACTTCTCCCCTTTGGACATAAAAGTCGTACCCCCAGCTATCAGAAAAGCTACCTTCCACGCCAAATTCTATTTGGATGACCTCATAGTCACTTGTCCAAGAAGTATTATCCATCTCCGACATCCATCTACCAAGCCATCCCGGAATGTTATACTCGTAGAACCCTGCAGAGCCAATATCACCGATACAATTTTGGTTATCATCTTGAATCAGAACTGGAAAACCTCCGCTAGCTATATTTCCTGCGTAATAGGAAATGTCGGCTGGCCGACCCAAAAAGCATCGATTTAATTCTTGAAATGCCGATGGACCGACGGAGGCTGCAATACTGTTGATTGCTCCAGCAAGCTCAAAAAAGTTGTTACTCGCAAGTAATGATCGAACAGTTTGTTGTTGCTCCTGAGAGACGGGTTCATACCGAGTTCCCAACACTCTGCCGAGCGTCGGTTGAAATGAGGAATCGACAAAGGGATTTCCGTCAATCGAGAATGGTGTCTGGCTGGACGGCCATCCTATAGCTGGTGGTCCCATAGTACCAGGTACTTCACTTGTGCTCCAAGTAAGGTCGCCATAAATACTCATTTGATCGGTCACATCGAAGGTAAAGTTTGCTAGGAGGGCATTACGTTTTTGAGCTTGTTGTAACGAATTTTCAGTATTGAGGTTAGGAAGAGTAGCAGGATTTAGAGGCTGGATAATACCCCCCTCACCGAATGACCCGAGCGGACTGCCAAGAAGTCCAAAGACCCTGGCATCAAAAAAACCGGTATCTGACGTTCCAGGAAATTGTGTGCCGCCGAATGCGTCCTGAAGACCCTGATTCCGGAAACCAATTGCAGCACCATTTTCGTCATATCGGTCCAGGAGCCTTGATTCCGTCAGCTCTCTGTCTGAGTACTTGACCACTGATCGGTTAGTTGCATCGAAATGAACCATGTAAGTCCCGCGGTAAGAGGCAAAATTTCCGCCATTAGTAATGTTGAAATTTGTGATTCCCGCATCTAGCTGGTCAAACGTAGCCTCAGTCCCGAAATTCACCTCCCAGCCTTCAATGTTTTCTTTGAGAATAAAGTTAATAACTCCCGCCATAGCATCCGATCCATATGCTGCAGACGCACCACCGGTTAGAACTTCAACACGGTCTATCAGACCTATGGGGATGAAGTTGAGATCGACTGTACTGCCGTCTGCAATGCTTGGCACAAACCTCTTGCTATTGAGTAATACCAGTGTTCTCTGAGAGCCTAGACCTCTCAACTCAGCTGATGCGAGGCCGAATCCAAAATTAGAGGTTCTATCAGTTCCCCCGACAACCTGAGGCATGGAGTTGATCAAAGTTTCAACATTAGTAGCATTTGACATCTCAAACATTTCCGAAGAAATAGTCGTGATAGGCGCATTGGAGGTGAAGTCACCTTTCGGCAAAAGTGAGCCGGTAATCACAATAGATTCTATAATAGGTAGCGAGTCTTCTGACTGAATAGCGGATAGATCCACATTTTCTTGTGCGCCTAACGGTCCAACGACTAAACCCGTAAATGTTAAAAGTGCCAGTATTCGGGTCTGTGACCGCATAACCCGGTTTAGCGATGAGTAAGACACAATTCCCTGTTTAGGCACTTTTTTCTCCTTTTTTTGTTCGCTTTTTGAATTTGATATCTTTTACTTGAACTTCTTTGGTTCTTTTTTTGTTACGTTACACTTACCTTAGAAAGTCAGTAAAACTAGCATTTTTTCTAAAAAAGATTGGCGCGATTGTAAAGGTAAGAGGGCATTTTTATATCATCCACCACATGCGTTGCCAACGTTTTTATTCAATCATTACGTCAGGATTGTGCCACATATACCGCTTAGAACGCGAGTTTTGTCGTTAATAAAGCAGGGCATATGCTAGTTGTAAAGAATGATTTTAATTCGATTTACCCTTCAGAGAAGATTGCGAAAGCCCTCCACGATAGATATCATTAGGGCTCTAATCTTTATAATACCTAAAATTTAATGAGACGCTTTATTCAACGGATGCATATATGCGCATAGACGGGTCACGCGATACCCTAATTGCTCTTTTACCTCAGCTAGGAGAGGGCGGTGTTGACTCACTATTTCCCTTTCTAGCTGAGTTACGGGCTGAGAAAGGCCATGTAATGGTAAAGCAGGGTGATCAAGATGAGGACATGTATTTTCTTTTAAATGGTACATTCTCCGTGTTTGAAAAAATTCAAATTAATCGTAGTGACGTTGTATTACACACGGCTACTTTTCCTGGCCCCGGTATCCTCGGTGAGGTAAGTATTATGACCGATGCAGAGCGGACTGCGACTGTTGTTGTAATGGAGCCTGCTGACTGCTTGTGTTTGACCAAGCAGAAATTCGATGCCCTTGTTAGCGCTAAACCAAAAATCGCGATTGAACTTCTAAAGACGTTCGGCGCAGTTATGTATGGACGCCAGACCTCATTTCAAAATAGAGTTCGCGGTAACATCCTCCGGGAAAGCCGAAGTAGCGAGGGTGGTATCGCAAAACTGGCGAGATATACAGGTAAGGTGTCGCGCACTAGCTCAGCTTTAGCAGAAAAACTGTTCAGTGAGGATTTTAAAGGAGTGAATTATGATTCGAATTGATCAGTTCCGACGCTGTGAATTTATGTTGATGTCCTAAGACAGGCTTCTTATTAACACCCACTTTATATATTAATTATTCGGTATAGTTATGAAAATTCCAGCTACATCCAGAACCCCTGCAGTCGAATTTTTACCAGGATTGTGCACGATCAAAGGCGAGTGTTATCCTGAGGACATCACCGAGTTCTCGGCTCCTGTAATTGGGCAGTTAAGGGAAGGGATATCAAAAGCAGAAGAGTATAAAGTAGAAATCGAACTCTACTATTTTAATAGCTCATCCGCAAAGTTCTTTTATGATTTTTTTGAATATCTTGATGAGAGCGCTAGTGAGGGCACTACGATAGAAGTTGTGTGGCGTCACAGAGAGGACGATGACACGATGGAAGAGGCGGGAGAGGAATTTGAAGAGGATTTAGAGCATGTAAAATTTACTCTGGAATCAATAGGTTAATAGTAGTCGTTCTGTCTTATTGGTGGAGAATCTAATGAATAATGATACTATACAGCTGCATGAGCTTATGCTGAATCGAGGTACCTTTTTTTGCTATGCAGGTCCGCTATCTGAGGAGGTACTAACAAGTCTATCCTCTGTAGTGAAAGATCAGCTAACAGAAACCGACAGCACTTCGCCGATTACAAATAAAGTGTTCAGCATCTTTGTCGAGCAAGCACAAAATATCATCCGGTACTCTGTAGATCGTTTGGATAAAAGTGGCGTTGGATCTGTGTCCATAAGCCACATTAACGACGGATTCCTTATCGAGGCGGTCAATGAAGTTGACGCGAAGAGTCGAGAGCGTTTAGAGGAGATACTTACTCATCTAAAGCATATGGATGCAGCTGAGCTCAAAGCAGCTTATAAGCAGAGATTGAAGCAAGGGCCTCCAGAGGGAAGCGTTGGCGCGGGGCTCGGGTTTATCGAGGTTGCCAGAAGAAGCTCGCGATTTGATTTTGCGTTTGAAGAACACAATGGCCAGACCTTATTTTTATATCGTGGGTGGGTGAACACGCATGCATAATTAAATTAAGTGGATTTCTCGACATGGGCACGCAGGGTGTCAAGTGCATTTGTGAGAGATAAATTTAGTTCGTCAAGCTGTTGCCCAGTCAAACCTGAAAGCTGTTCCTGAAGAAACGAGTTTTCAGTTTTAATTGTAATTATCGAGTCTGTATCTTCTGATTCAATCACCTCATATGTTCTGACTGGGTTACTAATTCCTTTCAGCTTGATCCTCTTAGATTCTTTACATGAAATTTTATCTTTCACGAGGTTATAGGTGTCGAAAGACAGAAGTATGGATCCAGAGGATGCAGCGGACTCAAGCCGCGCGGCCATATTGACTCCTGCACCAATAACAGTGTAGTCCAGTCGATTTTCAGAGCCAAAATTACCCACAGTGCAAAAACCAGTATTGATCCCTATTCTCATCTTGAAAGGTTCCTGCAGCCCAAAGCGCGCCCATTTGTCGGTCAATTCCTCTAACCTTTTTTGCATTTCAACTGCCATTGATACACATCGAAACGCATCCTCAGCTATGCCTTGACTTTCAGGGTCGCCAAAAAATATCATTATTGCGTCTCCGATGTATTTGTCTATCGTAGCTCCATATTTGAGTGCTATTGCCGACATTTCGTCTAGGTAATAGTTAAGCGCCGCCGTGAGATCCTCTGATTCGAGGCTCTCCGTAATTTGCGTGAAGCCAACAAGGTCCGAAAAAAAGATAGTTAGTTTCTTTCTCGAGCTAGCAAGACTTACTTTTTGTTTGCCGCTAAAAATTGACTCATAAACCTGAGGAGATAGGTACTTGGCAAGTTGAGCCGATAACTGCTCTAGCTGAGTACTTTTTTCTCGTGCCTCTTGTGCAAGGACATTTAATCGCTCCTCACTTCGATCATTATGTTTTACCAGACGCCTCGTTGTTTTGAGGAGCTTTTCATATTCTCTGAGTAATTCGCTGAGCTCTTTTTGTGATGTGTCGGACACTCCCTCAATAGCAAACTTTGATTTCTCTATAACTTTGAATTCATGTTGGAATATTCCTTCATTTCTGGCCATTACAGTTTTATCTCCATACCTTCCTTTGCCAGAGCAAACTCTGGATCCTTCGAGTTGATAGCATTCCTCTCAAGAGACTCTCTAAACACTTTGTCTAATTCATCGTCTGTTCTACTCGGATCGTGATGCGTAAAAAGAACTTGTTTTGCGCACGCTTCGCGTGCGGCAGTAATGCTTGAATCAAGTGTTCCATGCCCCCAACCATGTCGTGTAAGGTACTCCTCTTCAGTGTATGCGGAATCTATGATCAGCAAATCAACTCCTTTTATGAAGTTGATAGTCTCTTGCCGAATGGCCCTCATACTCTGCTCCATATTTGAGAAACGAGGGTCATCAGATGAGTGGGGATTTAATTTCCACTCATGATCTCCGGTAAAAATTATACTACGATTCTCACTATCGATTCGGTATCCGATATTAATCGCGGTATGATTAAATTCGAAGGTTTTGACAATCAAAGAATTTATCTGAATCCTATCACCGCCCGATACGTCTTCGAAAATTAAACGGGCTGCTACATTTTGTAATTGCACTGGGAAAAAATGACGATCCATCTGATTAGTCAAATGATCTTTTATGGTCAGACCACTGGTTGGGTCTTTCGGCCCATAAATATGTATTTCAACGTCGTCAGAGAAAAGTGGTTGAAACATGGTAAAACCTTGAATATGGTCCCAGTGGGTATGAGTAATGAATAAATGAATCTTTTTTATTTCAGTACGTACGAGATGCTGTCCCAGCGGAAATATTCCTGTTCCGGCGTCTAAAATTATGCACTCGTCATCGTGTCCGTTGACTTCTATGCAAGTCGTATTCCCACCATACCTGAGCGTACTGGCTCCTGGCACCGGTAAAGAACCCCTTACACCCCATATTTTACAGTACAATTACAACCCCCCGCTTTGACATGGCCAGATTTATAAGCTTTAAAATAATACGACCTAGTAAAAAATTGCTAATACATTGTACACTCTACAGGGAATCTCGGAACACTATCCGTAGAAATTTGTCTTGACCGATAGATAATAATATGATGACACAGAATAGTGATTCAATGATGCGGGAGAAGGAGACATAGTTAAACTGTGATTTCTATTGTTATTCAGTGGTATAGGAGGTAAATTTACTGTTGTTTCATAGAATTTTTT
>CENJ01046256.1_pt1 | contig 16776 bp, 9 predicted proteins | sample 356161 | NCBI WGS metagenome assembly CENJ01 (sample SAMEA2619531, study PRJEB7988) | marine metagenome | biome: marine biome (ENVO:00000447); feature: surface water layer (ENVO:00002042); material: "saline water (ENVO:00002010), including plankton (ENVO:xxxxxxxx)" | depth 5 m
ACTTGTCCAGTTATCCTTTGTAAGTTCTTTAGATACAGCAACCTCTCTAGGATTTGCGTCACCAGGTTCTCTAATTAAAAAGGTTTTTAATTGATTTAGATCAGCTGTCCATGCATCAATATGAAGATATTCCATACTAGAAATATCCGTCTTTGCATATTGCACTCCTTGGTAGCTGATTTTAGAATAATGTGTGATCTTATCACCATTTAAATCCAATTCAGCATAACCACTTCCTTGCCACATTTGACCCCAATCAGGATTCATATTAACATCAGCAACTGACGTATATGCATCACTAAATACAGAAACAACTGTATTAGATGGTCTACTTGGCGGAGTAGGAGCTGAAACTGTTGGAGCTAAAATAGCAGTAACTTCAAAATCCATCGCCCATTCAGTAGTGGCAATAGCAGCACCTCTAGCAACTACCTTAACAGAGTATGTTCCTGCTTCTTTATATGTAAAAGAAGCTGTTTCACCAATATTAACAGTAACCGGATCTGCACCTGTTTCACCTGAAATGAAATCAAATACTGTTGCCCAATCAGCTGTTGCAGTAACATTAACTTGTTTTGATTTAGCAGTATCATTTTCAATTGTAACCTGTAAGTTTTCAGGAGCATTAAATGATACAACTAAAGATACATCAGCAGTTGCTGTTAAATTATTTAACCCTGTCGCAGTTACTTTAATTGTATGATTACCTTCTTTAAAAGTATGCTGAACACTTCCTCCACTTTTAATGGAAGAAGAAACAGGTGATCCATCACCATAATCAAGAACAAAGCTAACTGCTTGCTCACCAAAAGGTGTAATTGTAACTAAACCTGTGTTGTCCTGCGTAATATCAAAAGATGCAGATACATTACTAGGCGGTGCTACATTTTTAGCAAACTCATTAGTATCACTAAAATTTTCATCACATCCTATTAAAAGAAAAATGACAAATAACGAACCAAAAATTTTATATATATTTTTCATATTCATATTTATTAATTAATAACCTGCATTTTGAGTTAAACCAGAGATATCAATTTCAGTTTGTGGTATTGGAAATACTTCATGCTTACCAACTACAAAACCTGAAATCTCATTACCAGCTTGACCAGTACGAACTAAATCAAAAAATCTATGTCCTTCACCTGCAAACTCCAATCTTCTTTCGTCCCATATTGCTTGTGTCAAAGAAGTTCCAGATTCATTAATTGAAGAAACCCCTGCTCTGCTTCTAACTTGATTAAGATAGTTTACAGCTTTGGAATCACTAATTCCTCCTCTATTATTAGCTTCAGCAGCCATTAAAAGAACATCAGCATATCTTATGTATCTGAAATTATTCTCATAATTAAGTTCTGTTGTATTTTTAGAATAACCAGCTCTAGGAATATACTTGTTATTGAAATAACCAGTATGCTCATAACCTTCGTTGTACTGAGCTCCATTTGCATCTGCCCAAGAAACTATATCAAGAACTGATGCATTTTTTCTTTTGTCTCCAGAATCGTAAGCATCTACTAAATCTTGAGTAGGAACATTAAAGCTCCATCCTGAAGAATAAACAGGTCCATTATAACCTCTAATTCCATGGTGAATTACAGAAAAATTTCCTTCTGTACCTTGAGGCATCCATCCCCAATTCCATCCATTAGATTCTTTTGAATGTTGAATTTCAAAAACAGATTCAGGCCCGTTTTCTCCGTCAACTAAAAAGACACTACTAGGATCAGATGGTAATGTATATAGCCCAACCAATGGTTCTAAAATATTAGCAGCCTCTGCAAATTTATCTTGGTATAAATAAACTTTTCCAAGAAGTGCATGAGCTGTAAAAGAAGTTGCTCTACCGTCCATACTTTTCTTAGCTGGAAGAACTGCAATCGCATTTAACAAGTCTGATTCAATTACTGAATAAACTTCTGATTTAGAAACTCTTGATAGAGTACCAGAATCTCCGGCAGTTAATCTTCCATTAGTGAAAAGAGGAACGTCACCATAAATTTTAACAAGTTCAAAATAGAAAAATGCTCTAAGGAAATGTACTTCTCCATACATTTCATCTTTTCTTGAAAAATCCATTTTGTCCTTATTTTCAATCATGTAATTAGCTCTATTTACGCCCTCATACATATATTGCCATATCCTCGATAATTGATCATTTACAGGATCATGAATCATGTCATCAATTTTTTGAAGACCAATTACATCACTTGCGCTTTCACCTCCACACAATGAGTTATCTGAGGCAATTTCACCAATCATGAAATTATAAAGTGTCCATTGTAAAACATCGTAAATACCTACTAAAGCAGATTCATAATCATCTGATGATTTAAAATAATCTTCAGCAACTATTTGGTAACCTTCAGATGCTTCATAATCTACATACTCATCACAGCTATATACAAAGAATAGCATTGAAATAGATATTAAAAATTTATTAATTAAGTTTTTCATTTTTTTTATTATTAAAATTTAACGTTTAATCCAACTGAAACAGTTCTTGGACTTGGATAATTTCCTCTGTCTATACCTGTATCTAAAACACCATATGACATTTCTGGATCATATCCAGTGTAATCTGTAAATGTCATCAGATTTTTACCTTGTAAATAAAGCCTAACTGCATCTAAAGTCTTTGAGTTTGATACATTAAAGTTATAGCCTAATTGTACATTCTTAATTTTGAAATAAGAACCATCTTCGACATATCTAGTTGATGGTCTCACATTGTTATTCGAATCAACAAATGTTGCTCTTGGCTCAAAATTACTAGTTCCTTCACCTGTCCATCTAGCTAAAACACTGACAGGTTTATTAGTATAATTTAAATTTCTTTCATATCCTCTGAAAATATCATTTCCAAATGTTCCGTAAGTTTTAACACTTAAATCAAAGTTGTAAACTTTTAAATTTAAATTCCATCCAATTGAAAAATCAGCAAATGGATCACCAATTTTAGTTCTATCATCAGCGTTAACAACTCCATCCCCATTAACATCAACATATCTGATATCCCCAGGTTGAGCATTTGGCTGAGTTGCATGATTATCAACTTCTGATTGATTTTGGAAAATTCCATCAGCAAGATAGCCCCAAAAAATTCCTGGTGACTCACCTTCTCTAAATTGAACTAAATTATTATAAGGAATACCATATCCAGCTCCCCAAATATATTTATCTCCATTAGCAATTTCTTTTACTAAATTATCAGCAGTTGTAAAACTTATATTAGTACCAAAAGATATGTCTTTTGAAGAATCTGTATTATATCCTACATTAATATCAAAACCACTTGTCTCAGTTGAACCAATATTGGCAGATGGATAATTAGGAGTTCCTAAGTATAAAGATAATGTTGGATTAAATAATAAATCATCAACTGTTTTCTGAAAATAATCGACAGTTACAGAAACTTTTGAATCAAACATTCTTAAATCAAATCCAATATTTGCTTGAACTTGATTTTCCCATGAAACATTAAGGTTGGGTATTCCATCTAAAGCTGATCCAGTAATGATATTTCCACCAAAAGTATACTTAGGGAAAGTAGTAATAGTTCCAAACTGAGAACTAGCATTGTCATTTCCAACTGTTCCAAAACTTGCTCTTATCTTTAGAAAGTTTATAGCACTTGAATTAAAAAAATCTTCATTTGATGCTACCCAACCAACGGATGCAGATGGGAAAATACCAAATTTATTATTTTCACCGAAGCTCGTAGATCCATCTCTTCTAACTGTAACTGAAGCAAGATATTTTTCATTGAAGTCGTATTCAGCTCTAGCCATCATTGAAACACTTCTACCAACATATTGCCAAGATCCAGTACTTTCTTCATCTTGAGGACCAGTAGCTGAACTTAAATCAGCATAAGTCCAAGAATTAAATGGAACTCCAACTTTAGATCCTGAAACACTATTTCCGCTGTTATTTGCTATCTGAAAGCCAGCAAAAACGTTAAAATTATGATCATCAATTGAGAAGTTATAGCTCGCATTAATATCATATGTATAATTAAAATATGTTGTTTTACTTTCATTCACACTGTTCCATGTTTGAGTAACATTTCCATCGGCATCAGTAGAAGTAATTGGACTTAAATCAGCATTTGCATTTGTAGCATTGTGACCAACACCATAAAATTGGTATGGGTTAAATCCTTTAGAAGTTAAATTAACATATGTATATCCTAATCTTGATGTGATTTTTAAATCTTTTAATAAATCATACTGAAGCTCAAACTTACCAGAAATAGTATTTGTATTTCCTGCACCATATGAATTTGCTATTTGAGCCATAGGATTTTTAATTTCTTGTGTTATAATATTACTTATCGCATATGAACCATCATCTGCATAAACAGGTGTAGTAGGTGACATGTTAAGAGCGTTAAATATTATATCCCCAAGTCCACTGTCCTTGATATTTGTATATCTATTACTAATCTTCATGTTTAATTTACTTGATAAATCAGTATCAAAATTTGCTCTGAATGTTGCTCTATCAAAATGTTGTTTATCACCTCCGTAAATAATACCTTCTTGCTCTGTAAATCCAGCAGATAAAAAGTAAGAAGAATTGTTAGTACCACCAGAAACAGATATATTATTTGTTATAATAGGGGCATCAGTTCTAAAAATTTCTTTTTGCCAATCAGTTCCATATCCAAGATTAGAAATATCAGAATAAATCAAACCTCCACCAGAGGTTAAGCTCATTTCATTCAGAATTGCAGCATATTCAGAAGCATTAAGAACGCCAATTGTTTTTTCAGGTGATTGTTGACCATAAGATGTATTAAATGTAAATTTAGCCTCTTGATTTCGTGCACCATTTTTAGTTGTAATAACAATTACTCCATTACCCCCTTTAACTCCATAAAGAGCAGTAGTTGAGGCATCCTTTAAAACAGAAATACTTTCAATATCTGATGGCTCAAGTGAATTCATGTCATCGAGGCTTTGATTGATACCGTCAACGATGACTAAGGGATCATTTCCAGTGTATGATGTAATACCTCTAATAATAACAGTTGGCTTAGAGCCAGGTGAACCATTAGAAAACATATTTACTCCTGGTAATCCTTGAAGAGCATCTTCCATTCTAACTGGTTTTAATTTATCTACATCCTCACCTCCAACAGTTGATACTGCTCCAGATATATTTGATGCTTTTTGACTTACATAACCAAGAACGACTACTTGTTCTAAGGCTTCAATATCCTCATCAAGAGAGATTGAAACATTAAAAGAATTAGAAACGGTATATTCATAAGTTTTATAACCTAAATAAGAAAATACAAGAACATCACCTGCACTTACATTGTCTACTGAAAAATTACCGTTAAAGTCTGTATTAGTTCCGTTAGTTGTGTTTTTAACTATAACATTAACTCCAGGAAGTGGATCATTAGTATTGGAATCTGTAACAGAACCAGTAATAGAACCAGACTGAGCAGTCATAGTAAAAAATCCTAATAACAATAGGAAATTTAATATTTGACGTTTCATAAATTTATTTTTTGGTATGGTAAACTTAATATTTTTTTTAACCCAAAAAAGATAAAAAAACTATACAAAATAAAAATATGACAAAAAAACAACACTTATTTTTAATTATTCATAATAATAAGGGGTTAAAAATATAATATTGTAAATAATACTTATAAATAAGTAAGTAAAATAATCTTAGATTTATACAAATGTTGTGGTAATGTATAGGTTATAATTATACAATATTATAGAATTATATGGATAATATATATTCTGTAAGTCCCTCATTATGAGTTAATTTCATCTTTTTTCTCAGTCTATATCTTTTAATTTCAACACTTCTTAATGAAATATTTAGTAAAGGTGCTATATCTTTAGACGAAAGGTTTAGTCTTAAATAAGCACATAATTTCAAATCATTTTTAGTTAAAGTCTCGTGAATAGATTTAATTTTCTTGAGAAATTCACGATCAGCATTATTGAAAGCTTCCTCAAAAAATTTCCAATCATCTTGATTATTTAAATTATTATCAATTGTTTTAATTACTTTATTTACATTAATATCACTTTCAGCATTCATTAAGTCGTTTTTAATTTTATTTAAAAACTGATTCTTTTTAATCATACTCATTGTAGACGCAGCAAGCTCTCTATTTTTATTGTCAATATCTTGTTGTAACTTTTCATTTTCAAAACTTGCTATACTTTCCTTTCTTTCAACTTCTTTTAATTTTATTTTTCTTTTATTGATCTTCTCTAGTCTTTTTTCTTTCCTAACATAATATCGTCTTGTATACCTGTTTGTTAAAAACAATAGCAACCCAGATAGTAAACTATAATTAATAAACATAAAATTAGATAAGTACCAAGGCTTTGCGATTTTAAATGAAATACTTTTAATTTGAGGGTTTATTAAATCTCCTTTTTTAGCTTTTAATTCAAAAGTGTATGATCCATACATTAAGTTATTAAAAGTTGCTAGAGGCTCGCTAGACCAATTAGTCCAGTTATCATTATAACCAATTAATCTGTATTGAAATTCTTTATTTTCAAATAACTCATAATTAGATATGCTGTATTCAAATGATATATTATTGGTATTATAATCCAATATGAAATCACTTTCAATATTTAATAATGATGGATCTGAATCAATAGAATTCACTAATATTTTATTAATAGAAAAATTATTGTTAGCAGGGTTGTATTTATTAAGATCTAATGAAATATATCCACTACTAGTGCCTAAAATATTTTTTTCATTGTCTAGGGATGATATGTTTTCAAATACTGTTCTTTTTAACTTGTTAGGGATAAAAATGGAATTTAATTTAACTTCATTTGAAACGTCATCATTAAATGCGTAGAAAAGATTATTATTTGAAAATATCCATAATTTATCATCTTCCGATCTAATTAGACCCGTTGGATTAGCAGCTTTTGATAAAATAGAATCTATTTTAAATGAGTCTTCACTTTCATTATAATAGAAAACCCCAAATTTATTTTTGTAATAAATCTTATTATTAAATTTTGCTAAACTTGGATTGCCCTCAATAGATAGTAAAGAATCCAGTTCAAATGATTTAATATTCTCAAAATATGGCGCTAAATCTAATTTATAAACCCCCTTATAACCATGAACAGATATTATTTTATTGTTTTCTGTTAATTCAAAAAATCTAGTAGAAATTTCATAAGAATCAGAGTTTGTATTGTTTTTACTAGAATTAACTTTATTGGATAAAGAATTTCTAATTTTCCAAAATCCATTAGTTTTTTCTAAAACATTTATTCCAGAATAATGGCCTTCAAAAATTAAGTCTTTTGTCTTACTTAATCTAAATGTCCATGAACCCTGTGTTCCAGAAACTTTATAATAATTGTTGTTATTGATAATAAACGTTCCATTAACATGACCACAAAAAAGCTCTCCATTTACAATTTCTAATGACCACACTTGACCTGTCAATCCATCAAGTAAAGAAAAATTACTTTTAGGAGAATCCTTTTTATAATACAAGCCTTGATTTGTTCCAACGTATATATAATCATTATGTTTTTTAAATGCATAAACAGTACCTAATAAGCCTTCATAATCTTCATATATTTTAAAAGGAGAATTATAATTAACTACAGAAATACCATTATCGAGGCCTAACCATATATTATTATCAAAATCTTCATAAACAGATAACACTGTATTATTTAAAATTGAGTTTCCTTTATCTAATATTTCGTTTAAATTGCCACTTTCATCTAAAATAATTAGCCCTTTTCCAACTGTGCCAATTGAGAAAGAATCATTGTTGTTTTTCACAACACTATAAGCATATAACTCATTTAAATCATCTAAATAGGAATTGAATTTTGACACTTCATTATTAGATTTTATTTTAAAAAAACCTGCATTTTGAGTTAAAGCTAAAAGTTCTTTATTAATATTAAATAAACCGATTATAGTATTGTCTCTTATTATGTTTGAAGTATTAAATGGGATATATTTTCCATCTTCAATTACATACAAGCCTTGATTTACAATGTAAAAATATAACTTACCTTCAACAACAAATGATTTTGAATCTTCCTCGATGATAGAAATTTCACTATTTGGAAAAATTGACCTTATTTCTTCCGTAATTGGGTCATAAAAAACTAGACGTGATAATGACTGAAAAACAATCCAATTTTTAAATTCAACTATATTCCAAAACTCTTCGTCTTCTACTAGATCAAAACTAAATTTAGTTGGTAGAGATGTGTAAGAGTAAAAGCCATTCTTATTTTTAATCCAATATCCAAAATCAGAATTTTCTCCGGTATAAATTATGTTATTTATATATTTTACAGATCTTAAAATTGTATTTTTTGGTGTCTTATATAATTCCCAAGCACTTCCATTATATGTTAACAATCCATCGTTGTTAGCAACGAAAATATTTTGATCATCGTCTTGGGTTATCATCCAATTCTGTCCGCTAGCATTATATTCATCTATATCAAATGATTGTATAGGTGGAAGCTCTTGTGAAAAGATTGTAAAAAAAGGCAATAAAAATAAGAAGTACTTAACCATAAAACACTGTAAATCAATTATTTATTAAATAGATACTAAAAAATTGAGATGCAAATGTAAAATAAATTTTGTATAGTTTAAAAATTTATTTGTTGAGGCAGTTATAACAGTAATTATTGAAAGATATTACCAGAAAAAGGCATACAAGAATGCTGTTATAATACATACAGCAAAAGCTGATATATTAAATGCAGGAGACGTTTTAAATAATGTATTGGTTATTATTATTGCCTTTGGATTATCTTTATTTCCTTCAATTTTGCTAATAACAAAAATTATAAATATTGTAGCTAAGCATGTGATTAACATCTGATTCATGAAAGGAATATCATGGTTGAAAATAGAAAGAGATGACCAGCCATTTGGTCCAACTTTAAAGTACATGGCAATTGGTATAGATAATAATACTCCCCATATAGCTCCATTATTACTTGCTTTTTTATAAAATAAACCCATCAGAAAAACAGCAAGAATTCCAGGGCTAACAACTCCAGTATATTCCTGAATATACTGAAAAACTTGTCCTAAACTTTTAAGCTGCGGAGCAATTAATATTGCTATAATTAATGCAACTAAGCCAGTAATTCTTCCAACCGTTACAAGAGATTTGTCATCTGCATTTTTATTAATAATAGATTTATAAATATCCATTGTGAAAATCGTGGAAGTTGAGTTTACCATAGAGGCAAGAGAGGAGACTATTGCTGCTGCAAGAGCTGCTAAAATTAAACCTTTAAGTCCAACTGGAATTACTTCTTTAATTAACCATGGAGCTGCATTATCATTTACAATTGATCCATTTGCACCAATAAATCCTTGATCTAATGATTCTGCAGCTAAAGCTCCTGATGCATCTAAGTTCATCACATAAACAATTATTCCTGGCAAGACAACAAAAATTGGAATTAGAAGTTTCAAAAATGCTGCAAATGCAATTCCTTTTTGACCCTCCTCCAAACTTTTTGCAGCTAATGTTCTCTGTATTATATATTGATTAAATCCCCAATAATAAAGATTTGCAACCCACATTCCTCCAATAAGAACAGCAAGCCCAGGCAAATCAAACCAAGCATCTTTGCCATTAGGAGTGATAATCTCTTCTTTTGATAAAATCATTGAAAATCTTTCAGGAACAGTCTCATAAACATATTTTAAACCTTCTAATGCAGATCCGCCATCTCCTAAGTTAACCAAAGCAAAATAAGTCATCATCAAACCTCCAAATATTAAAACAACTACCTGAACTACGTCTGTCCATGCTACTGCAGCTAAACCTCCCCATAAAGAATATGCAGCTGCAAAAAGAGCTAAACCAATGATAGAGTTAATTAAAATTGACCCATCACCAGATCCCATTACTGTGTCTAATGCTAGTCCACCAAGATAAAGGACAGTAGTTAGGTTTACAAATACAAATAGTGCGATCCAAAAAATTGCAAGTATTGTTTTGAGCTCTGTACTAAATCTTTTTTCAATAAATTCAGGTATTGTATAAAGTCCCTTTTCAATAAAAATTGGTAAAAAATACTTTCCAACAATTAGTAATGTAATTGCTGCCATCCATTCATATGAAGCAATTGCTAAACCAAGAGCAAAACCAGATCCTGACATTCCAATAAATTGCTCAGCCGATATATTAGCAGCAATCAAAGATGCTCCGATTGCCCACCATGGAAGAGATTTTCCAGCTAAAAAATAGTCTTCAGCACTTTTTACTTTACCCTTCTTTTCTCTTGAAACATATAAGCCTATAAAAAGTATAAGAAGGCAATACGCTGAAAATACTACTATATCGATTGTGGAAATATTCATAATTTTATATTTGGCATGAGTATTGTTTGTTATAAGTAAATCTAAGTGATGAATAGAAAAAATCAAAATAAAAGGAGAGAATTTTTATCTAATGTCTGTCCAACTGTTGCCCTTGCATTTATGGGTGTAACTGTGCTTCAAGCCTGCTCATCAGGGGGTGATGATGATGTCGATGGTGGTGGAAATAATGGAGGTGGAAATAATGGTGGAGGTAATAATAATAACTCTGGTTACACTAAAAGCGGGAACAATGTTGTTATTAATTTAAATCATTCCAATTTCAGCAACCTACACAGCAATGGATGGTTCAATTTATTTCAAGAAAAAATATTAATACTTAAAATAAGTTCAACATCGTACAGAGCATTTACTGGATCATGTCCGCATCAAGGCACTCATACAGCCTGGTCTTATAATGGATCATCAAGTGAATTTGTTTGTGGACAGCATGGAAATAGTTACAAAACTGATTGTAGCTCAGCTGGTGTTGGTGGAGTTTTGAAATGTTATGATAGTTCTCTTAATGGAAATAGTTTAACCGTTACTAAGTCTTAACAATTATCTAAATTTTGAAGCCAATAATTAATCTTTATTGGTTTAAAAGGGACTTAAGACTTTTAGATAATGTGCCTCTTCAAATGGCATTTGATGATGAGCATCCTACTCTACTATTTTATCTCTTTGAACCAAAGTTGTATTCTGATGGTCATTATTCTGAAAGACACTGGAACTTCATAAAAGAGTCGATAATAGATCTTAATAAGCAATTAAAAAAATATGAAACCAAGATTCATATCTATGAACTCAATCCTGTCAATTACTTAAAAAAAATAATAAAAAAACATAGAGTTAATAAAATTTTCTCACACATTGAAACAGGGATTGATTTCACATATAAAAGAGATATTGAAATAAAAAAATTTTGTAAAAAAAATGGAATTGAATGGGTTGAAGAAGTCCGTAATGGAGTATTTCGGGGGAGAAAAAATAGGCTAAATTGGATTAAAGATTGGAATAATTACATGAAGATGAAAATAATTGAACTGGATTGTGAAAGTAATGATTTTTATAATTTAGATGATGAGTTAATTCAAACAAAAGAAATTTATTTAAAAAAGAGGGGGGCAAATTTTCAAAAAGGCGGGACATCTGAGGCCCTAAAATATCTAAAATCATTTTTAAATGATCGATTTTCAAACTATCAAAAAAACATTAGTAAACCTCTAAATTCGAGAACAAGCTGCTCAAGATTGTCGCCATATTTTGCTTGGGGTAACCTCTCTACTCGTTATGTTTGGCAATTAGCTAAAAAAGAAACTTTTAAAGGAAAGTCTAGGTATAATTTAAACTCTTTTACATCTAGATTGAGATGGCAAGCACACTTTATTCAAAAATTTGAAATGGAATCTGAAATGGAGTTTAAAAGCTTGAATAAGGGTTATGAAAATTTGAATAAAAAAATAAATAAAAAATATATCACTGCCTGGGAAAATGGAAGAACAGGATATCCATTAGTTGATGCATCTATGAGGTGTTTAAATTATAATGGTTACTTAAACTTTCGAATGAGAGCATTATTAGTTTCCTTTTTTTCACATCATTTATGGCAACCATGGCAAATGGGTGCTGTATATTTGGCTAAACAATTTTTAGATTTTGAACCTGGAATTCATTATCCTCAATTTCAAATGCAGTCGGGTGAGACAGGGATAAATATGATAAGAATATATAATCCTGTTAAAAATTCTATAGAGCATGATTCAAATGGAGAATTTATAAAAAAATGGGTTCCGGAACTCCAAAATCTTCCTACAAATCTTGTTCATAAGCCATGGGAGATAAATTCATTTGAAGAAAGCGCGTATAACTTTCAAATTGGTAAAGATTATCCTGAAAGAATTGTAGATATTAGTAAGACATATATTTCAGCATCAAAATGTCTGTGGGGAATGCGAAAAGATGAATTTGTAAAAACTGAATCAAAAAGAATTTTAGCAAAACACACAAATCCTAACAGGAAAGCATTCCAGGATTAAATATTTAGTAGCCCCACTAGGAATCGAACCTAGATCTAAAGTTTAGGAAACTTTTATTCTATCCGTTGAACTATAGGGCTAATAATTAAAATTTATTATTTTTTCTATTAGTTTACTTTTATTCGAAGATGAAGTAAATGAGTGCTTTATTGCTTCTAAATTGCACTTCTTAATTTTATCAATAGTCCAGCCAAATTTTTCTTCTGCAATTTTATATTCTAAACTTAAATCAGTATTTGAAATAGTTCTTCCATCTGTATTTAGGCTTACAGAGATTGATGAATTATAAATCTTGTTGAGGGGATGCTCCTCAAATGTCTTATATGTCCTTGTCTTAATATTGCTAGTAAGACTAATCTCTAAATGATAATCATTTTCACTTAAATAACTGACTAATTCTAAATCTTCAACACATCTCACTCCATGTCCAATTCTTTTGGTATGTAGTTTTTTAATTGATTCCCAAATACTCTCAGGACCTTTAGCCTCACCAGCATGAGCAGTAATGTTTAACCCATTAGATTTTGCATAATTAAAAGCTTCTATATGATTGTCAAGTGGATAGCCAGCTTCGTCAGCAGCTATATCGAAACCAACGACACCGTTGTTTTTATATTGATTTACTAATCTGACTGTTTTAAGGCTTTGTTTTTTAGAATAATGCCTAAGGGTACACAGAATCAAACCATAATTGATATCATTTTTTTCTGATTCTATTTTAGCTTTGTTACAAATTATTTCTACAACCTTATTTTCATCAAGGTTTTGCGAACAGTGAAGTAATGGAGCAAATCTTATTTCAGCATAAATAACATTTTCTTTTTTTAATTGTTTAAACAAATCTTCAACAACTAGTTCTAAATTTTCTCTGGTTTGCATAAGCTCAATCGCTCTATCTGCACAGTTTATATAATCATTCAGAGAGCTGCTATTAGGCTTAGCTTGAAATGAAGATCTATATTCATCAATTTCAATTAATGGATTAATTCGATTGACAACATCAAAACTTAAACTACAGTCTAAATGTAAATGCAATTCAACTTTAGGTATTTTATTATACTTGCTCATTTGCATACTGAATATTCCTCTTTAATCCATTAAACTTTGTTCTTTCAATCGGGCTTCCCTTAAATACAACCTTAAAAACTTCATCTGTTAATTCTAACCAATCTTTTTTTGAATATTGATTTATTTCTTTTAATGGGTTTAATAATGGTTCTTCATTAGGTCTTGAAAACTTATTCCAAGGGCACACATCTTGACAAATATCACATCCAAATATCCAATCATTAAAATCTTTTTTTAAATCATTTGGGAATTGCTCTTTAAGTTCAATAGTAAAATATGATATACATTTTGAAGCATCAATTTTATAAGGCTCATACAAGGCATCAGTTGGGCAAGCATCTAAACATGCATTACACGAACCGCAATGATCAGTTACCTCATTGTCATATTCTAATTCAAGATCAACAATTATTTCAGCTATAAAGAAAAAAGATCCAGTCTTTTTACTTATCAAATTTGTATTTTTTCCAATCCACCCCAAACCACTTTTTTTTGCCCATGCTTTTTCCATTATTGGAGCAGAATCAACAAATACTCTACCATCAATTTCTCCAATTTCATTTCTCATGCTAGACAATAAGGTTTTCAATTTATCTTTAATTATAAAGTGATAGTCTTTACCATAAGCATACTTTGAAATTTTAAAACTATTATTATTTATTTCTTTGGATGGATAATAATTAAATAATAAAGAAATAACACTTTTAGAACCATCTACTAATTTTCTAGTATCCATTCTTTTATCAAAATTTCTCTCCATATAGGACATTTTTCCATGGTAATTATTCTTTAACCAGCTTTCAAATCTTCCAATCTCATTTTCCAAAAAAGCTGACTTAGAAATTCCACATGAAATAAAACCCAATTCAATAGACTTATTTTTAATAAAATCTGAATAATTTTTCTTAAGATTCATAATGAAAATTAATCAAATAAATCTTTCTGACTATTTGAAATTTGTATATCTAGATGATTATATGCTTTCTTAGTTACCTGTCTTCCTCTTGGTGTCCTTAATAAAAATCCTTCTTGAATAAGGAAAGGTTCATATACTTCCTCTATAGTTTCTGCTGTTTCAGAAACTGCAGTCGATAAAGTATTTAGACCAACTGGTTGACCATTAAACTTTTTAATAAGTGTAATTAAAATTTTGTTATCCATTTCATCAAGCCCAAACCTATCAACGTTTAATGATTTTAAAGCATATTTTGTTATTTCAATATCAATATTTCCATCTCCTTTAATCTGTGCAAAATCTCTAACTCTTCTAAGTAAAGCGTTACAAATTCTAGGTGTTCCCCTACTTCTTCCTGCAATTTCTTTAGCAGCATTTGAATCGATTTTAATATTAAGAATTTCTGAGCTTCTCTTTACAATTGATGAAAGAATATTATTATCATAATATTCTAACCTATTATTAATTCCAAACCTAGCTCTCATTGGGGCAGTTAATAGCCCTGATCTAGTAGTTGCACCAATTAATGTAAAGTCATTTAAGTTTATTTGAACAGACCTAGCATTTGGTCCGGACTCAATCATTATATCAATTTTATAATCTTCCATTGCAGAATATAAATATTCTTCAACAACTGGAGATAATCTATGGATTTCATCAATAAATAAAACATCTCGGTTTTCAAGACTCGTTAATAGTCCTGCTAAATCTCCAGGCTTATCTATTACAGGTCCTGATGAAACTTTTAGAGAAACTCCCAGCTCTTCAGCAAGAATGTGAGCTAATGTAGTTTTACCCAAACCAGGTGGACCATGTAAAAGTGTATGGTCCAAAGCTTCTGATCTTTCATTAGCAGCTTGAACAAAAATTTTAAGATTATCAATTACTTGATTTTGACCATTAAAATCTGAAAAAGAAAGAGGTCTTAAAGCTTTATCAATTTCTATCTCATCACTATTAAGATTATCCTTAGATGGATCGAGATTTTCATTCATAGTCAAATATAGTTAAAACAATGCTTAACTATTTCGAAAAAGTCTAGTGTTCGGTAATTTTTTCTCCCTTTGCAATAGGTACAGACTGAGGAACAAAATCTTCTTTTTTACCTGGTTTACTATAATCATATGCCCATCTAAAAACATGTGGAATTTTGCCAGGCCAGTTACCATGCATATGCTCTACTGGAGCTGTCCATTCCAATGTGTTTGACTTCCAAGGATTTTTTTCTGATTTTTTTCCATAGTACATACTGTGGAAGAAATTAAATAAAAATACCAATTGCGCAAGTCCAGTAATTAATGCAAAAACAGTAATTAGAACATTAATATCAGCTAAGTCATCAAAATATGGGAATGCAGTATTGGTATAATATCTCCTTGGTAAGCCAGCCATACCAACAAAATGCATTGGGAAAAATATTCCATATGCTCCAATAGCCGTAATCCAAAAATGAATATAGCCTAAAGACTTATTCATCATCCTTCCATATAATCTTGGGAACCAATGGTATGCACCTGCAAAGAGTCCATACAATGCAGATATACCCATTACCAGGTGAAAGTGAGCAACCACAAAATATGTATCATGAACATTAATATCCAAGGCACTATCACCTAAAATAATTCCAGTTAATCCTCCCGTAATAAATGTTGAAACTAAACCAATAGAAAATAACATGGCAGGGTTTAATTGAAGATTTCCTTTCCATAATGTGGCTATATAATTAAAGGCTTTAACTGCTGAAGGGATAGCTATCAATAATGTAGTGAAAGTAAATACTGATCCTAAGAATGGGTTCATACCTGTTATAAACATATGATGTCCCCATACTATAGTAGATAAAAATGCAATAGCAAGTATAGATGCAACCATAGCTCTATAGCCAAAAATCGGCTTTCTCGAATGAGTGGCAATTATTTCAGATGTAATTCCTAAAGCAGGTAATAATACAATATATACTTCAGGGTGACCTAAGAACCAAAACAGATGCTCAAATAATACGGGAGACCCTCCTTGATAATGTAACACTTCACCTTGAACAAAAATATCTGATAAGAAAAAAGAAGTTCCAAAACTTCTATCCATTATTAATAATAGTGCAGCTGATAATAAAACTGGAAATGATATTACTCCAATTATCGCAGTTATAAAAAATGCCCAAATAGTTAAAGGCAATCTAAAAAAGGTCATTCCCTTTGTTCTTAAATTAAGAACAGTTACAATATAATTTAGGGATCCTAGTAAAGAGGAAGCAATAAAAAATGCCATGGAAACTAACCATAAAGTCATCCCAAGACCAGAGCCTGGTTGAGTTTGAGGAAGAGCACTTAATGG
>CENJ01062794.1_pt1 | contig 16775 bp, 17 predicted proteins | sample 356161 | NCBI WGS metagenome assembly CENJ01 (sample SAMEA2619531, study PRJEB7988) | marine metagenome | biome: marine biome (ENVO:00000447); feature: surface water layer (ENVO:00002042); material: "saline water (ENVO:00002010), including plankton (ENVO:xxxxxxxx)" | depth 5 m
GGCGGGCACACCGGCCTCATCAAGAATTTCTGCAAACAGAACCGCATTGAAGGGCGCAACTTCCGAGGGCTTAAGGACCATGGTGCAACCCGCAGCCAATGCTGGGGCGACCTTACAGGCGATCTGATTAATGGGCCAATTCCAGGGTGTGATAAATCCACAAACGCCCGCAGGCTCCTTGATCACTCGAGACGTACCAAAGTCTTCCTCAAACTCAAAGTCTTTGAGGACATTCAACGCCGTCATCAGATGACCAATCCCCGTGGGCGCCTGGGCCGCCTTGGCCAGCTTTGTGGGCGCGCCCATTTCCTCGGTTATCACGGCAGCCACCTCCTCCATGCGGGCCCCGTAGGCTGCGATGATGGCCTCGAGCAAGGCAATCCTTTCTTCCTTCGTGGTTTGAGAAAAGGTTTCAAATGCTGCCTTGGCTGCAGCAACGGCGGCATCCACATCCGCCACGCCGCCCATGGCGACCACGTCCATCACTTGCTCAGTCGCTGGATTTATGACCTCTAAGGTGTCGGTAGTGGACGGCTGAACCCACTCACCATTGATATAAAATTTTTGTCGGTTGCTCACGATATGTTTTCCTTTTTATCAGTGCGACGGTATTGGCGTCGGAAGCGAGGACGCCCTGCGCTGTTTCCTATTGGGCGTTCCCAGCGGGCGTAGCTTAAACATCAGATGGAAATTTACAATGCCGGACGCCTCAGTAGACAGCCAGACAACGCTATGTGCGCCCTGGAGAGAGATAGAGTCGAACAAAAAAACCCGTGGCCCGGGTGTCAAAGACGCGCTCGTGATCAAGCCCCACCGCAAATTGCCGACCAAATCGGTACTGGAGATCAAAGCGATAGCCCAGCTGTTTGTCAATTTCAGCCGAAACGTGATTTAGCTCAAGGGTCCACTCGGCGTTACGCCTGATGGTGCCTCGGAGGCCCAGGCGGACAACCGGACCCTCATACACCAATCGCCTGGGGGTATGACCAATGCGCGCTCGGAAATATTCCAGGCTACCGCGCAGCTGGAGCGACTGGGAGATCGGCTGCTGCAGCCCAAATCCCGTATACAGCTGTGCGCTTCTGGCACGTTGAGTCCTGTCGCCAAAGTGCAGGCTGTCTGCCGATCGCTGGACGGCGTAGGCGGCAGTGAATCGGTAGTGCTGCCGAACCGCGACGCTGGTCTTTATTGAAGTGCCATCCACATCCAGGCTGCGTGGCCCTTCGCCGCTGTGGGTAGAGATATCCAGCCAGGTATTATCGAAGCTCTGGGCATAACCCAGCGAAGATACGAGCATCAGGACGCAGCAGCCAAGGCACCTCAAGTCGGTCATCCGGAGCGCCTCTCGCTGTGATTACCCAGGGTTTAGATCTGACGAGCCGCCTGACCTCAAGCGCGTTGATGCGTTGTTCAGAGCAGGCGGCGAAGCAAATTCCTAGGGAAGATTTAATCTCCTCGAAGGCATTTGCTTGGCTTAGGCGACAAGCGCATAGATAAAGGCCATAGAAGGCCGAATTTTCACGATCGGTTTACTGATCTAAACGAGACGTTGACGGGCGCTCTTTCTCCGCACCCGCACGATGGATTAGCCGGGTTTGGGCATCCAAGCCTCCCAAACCGGCGTGCAGACCTCTGGTAGGCTAGGCTGCATCCCCAGGTTAGCCCAGGGCTGACCCGGGCTGTGGAAGTCCGAGCCCGTTGAGGCCAGTAGCCGATACCGCAGGCACAGTTCGGTTAGCGTCCGCGTCTTGGCGGGGTCTTGAGCACCCGAAATCACCTCCATGCCGTCGCCGCCCATGGCCTTAAAGTCCTCTAGCAGTTGACGCAGCTTCGTTAAGGTCATGCCGTACTTCAGAGGATGAGCCACAACCGCCACACCCCCAGCAGCCCGAATCCATTGGGTCACCACGGCAGCGTCTGGCCACTCAACCTTAATATCGCCATCGCGCCCGGTGCCAAGTAATTTTTTAAATGCCTGGGCAACGGTACGCACTTGGCCTGTGTTCACCAACACGCGAGCGAAATGCGGCCTACCCACCATGCCGCCTGCGGCCAAGCGTTCCACGTCCTCCATCAGGATGCGATAACCCCGCCGAACCAGCACCTCCAGAATACCCTGGGCTCGGCGTGCTCGAAGAGCCTTTTGATGTTTGAGCGCCCCAAACAACTCTGGATTCGCTAAGTCCATGTTCAGGCCAACGATATGAATGTTTCTGCCGTTCCAGAGGGATGAAAACTCACAGCCGGTAATCAGACGCGGGCCAAGCCCCTGAGCGCTCACTTCAAGGTCCATCAGATCGGCATAGGCCGCCATCGTGTCGTGGTCCGTGATCGCGAGTTGGGCAAGGCCGCGCTCCGAAGCGAGCGTGAGGAGTTGAGCAGGGCTAATCGTCCCATCCGAGCGGGTGCTATGAAGGTGATAATCAACCTTCATCGTTTTTTCCCCCACGCCATTTCACGGCCACGCATTCGGCTCATCTGCTGTCCATTAACCCAAACCAGCACGTTACACCCTTAAAATCTCAAGGCCCAGGCCTCGTCTCGCCGAGCGCACAATTAGCTAGAGAAATCACATCCCCGCTAGGCTTGGACCAAAAGTTGCGGCAAACTTCGCCCCCTGATGTTTAGGAGAGACCCATGAAAGGAACCGTGCACTACGAGGTGAGAGACAATATCGCCTTAATGACCATCGACAATCCCCCAGTGAACCCCTTGTCCTCAGGTGTGCGCCAAGGCCTTTCAGATGGCGTCGCCAAGGCACTGGCCGATGACGCCGTTGCTGCCATTGTACTGACCGGGGCGGGCAGAGCCTTTATCGCCGGCGCGGACATTTCTGAATTTGGCGGCAAGGCCGAAGGACCCAGCCTTCTCGACTGTCTCGATATCATGGACAACAGCAGCAAGCCGATTGTCGCGGCCATCAACGGCACTGCCTTCGGCGGTGGTTTAGAGGTTGCCCTGTGCTGTCACTACCGAGTTATCGCACCCAATGCTCAGGTTGGGCTTCCAGAAGTTAAGCTGGGACTCTTGCCTGGCGCTGGTGGTACTCAACGCCTACCCCGTCTGATCGGCGCGGAAAAAGCCCTGGCCTTTATGGTCTCCGGCGACCCCATCGCCGGACCTGCTGCGGTCACCATGGGTATCGCAGACGCGGTAGCGGAGCAGGATGTAGTGGAAAGCGCCATGGACTTCACGCGAAATATTATTGCTAAGGGCAGTCCGCTGCGGCGCATCCGCGATGAAGAAGGCGTGGTGGCGCAGGATCGCGACAAGCCCGAAGTTTTCGACAATGCAAGAAAGGCGGCTGCGCGAAAGATGCGCAAGCGCTTCGCGCCAGAGATGATCGTCCAGTGCGTGGAGGCAGCCGTTAACCTCGGTGACTTCGATGCTGGCCTGGCGGTTGAAAGAGAAAATTTTGTCAAATGTCTGGAACACCCTCAGCGCGCCTCGTTGATTCACATGTTTTTCTCCGAGCGTGAAGTGGCAAAGATTCCTGACATCTCCAAAGACATTGAGGCCAAGCCCATCAACAGTGCGGCGGTGATCGGCTGTGGCACCATGGGCGGCGGGATTGCCATGTCTTTTCTGAACGCAAACATTCCCGTTACCTCTCTCGAAATGAGCGATGAGGCCTTAGAGAAGGGCTTTGGCGTCATTAAGAAAAATTACGACATCCAGGTACAGCGAGGACGTATGTCCGCCGATGAGGTGGATCATCGCATGAGCCTATTGAGCGGCACCACGGACTATGCTGACCTCGGCCAGGCAGATGTCATCATTGAGGCCATCTACGAAAATATCGACGTCAAGATAGAGGCGTTCAAGAAGATGGACGCTGTGGCTAAGCCTGGCGCGATTCTGGCGAGTAACACCTCCGCCCTAGATATCGATAAAATGGCAGAAGCCACCGAGCGTCCGGAAGACGTCATCGGCCTGCATTTCTTTAGCCCTGCCAACGTCATGCGGCTACTTGAGATCGTGCGCGGGGGAAAAACCAGCAAAGAGGTCATCGCGTCCTCTATGAAACTCGGCCGCCAGCTCAAGAAAGTTGCCGTGCTGTCGGGCAATGCACCGGGCTTTATTGGCAACAGAATATTAGCCGGCTATACGCGCCAAGCGGGGGAAATCATTCTCCAGGGAGCGACCCCCTATCAGGTGGACAACGTGCTGTTGAACTTCGGCATGCCCATGGGGCCCTTTCAAATGAACGACCTGGTTGGCCTAGACCTTAGCTGGAGAGCCCGAAAGCTCTCAGGCATGAAGCCGGAGGATATCCCCATTACAGCGCGCGTGGCGGACAAGCTCTGTGAGAAAGAGCGCTTCGGTCAGAAAACCAGCCGCGGCTTCTACATCTATCCTGAAGGCAGCCGAGCCGGTCAAGCAGACCCTGAGGTAGTCGCCCTGGTGGAAGAAACATCGGCCGAGCTGGGCATCGAACGCCGGCCCATCGATGACGACGAAGTCCTCAAGCGATGCCTGTACCCCATCATTAATGAGGGTGCCAGGGTGTTAGAGGACGGCATCGCTCTTCGACCCTGCGATATCGATATTGTCTATATCAATGGCTATGGCTTCCCCGAAGTCACCGGTGGACCCATGTTCTGGGCTGATCAGATTGGCCTGGACAATATTCTCAGCGACATCAAGCGCTTCCAGCAGGAATACGGCGGCGCGGTTTGGGAGCCTGCTCCTCTGCTCGAGCGGCTGGTGGCTGAAGGCAAGACCTTTGCCAGCCTGCAGGGCTAATCTGCTTTACTGAACTCATGCGTCAGCGCACATCTGCCATCGACCTCCAGGGCATTCATCACGTCTCCATTAACGTTGAGGATGTGAATGCCGCCCTGGCCTTCTACGTGGATGTCTTGGGTCTCACGCCCCTCCCCAGACCGGACATGGGTTTTCCCGGAGCATGGCTTCGCGCGGGGAATCAGGAAATTCACCTCCTGGGCCTCAGCAGCGGTACCCCGGTAAAGGAACAGCACTTCGCGCTCCAGGTCAAAGATGTAGACGCAGTGGCCACCGAACTTCGCCGGCTTGGGCACAGCGTCAGCAAGGTCTCAGAAATCCAGGGCATCTGTCGCCAGATTTTTAGCCACGACCCCTCTGGCAACATGGTGGAATTCAATCAGCGCCTATAGCAGGGCCGCATCGCGCGTGCCGACCCCACTTCGTTGGCTCCTCGGCAGCCTTCTGCTCGCCGCACTGCTGTGCCTGAGCCAAGGGGCTTGGGGGCATGACGTATCGGTGGAGGATGCGAGCTTCTTGGCCAAAAAAGAGGGCTTTATCTTCTGGCCCTATTTCTACCTGGGCGCGAAACACATGTTCACGGGCCTTGATCACCTGCTGTTTCTGGCCGGCGTGATCTTTTTCCTCTATCGCCCCAGAGATGTCGCGCTATATGTGACCCTATTTGCCATCGGCCACAGCCTAACGCTAGTTGTTGGCGTCTGGTTCCGCATACCGGCCAACCCGTACCTCGTGGACGCCGTTATTGGGTTCTCGGTGATGTACAAGGCTTTCGAGAACCTAGGTGGGTTTAAGGCCCTAGACCTATCCATCAGCAGTCACGGGGCCGTATTCTTCTTTGGCCTCTGTCACGGACTGGGCCTGGCCACAAAACTGCAGCAAATAACGCTTTCGGATCAGGGTTTACTGGGCAATTTGATCGCCTTCAACCTGGGCGTCGAAGCTGGCCAGCTTACGGCGCTCAGCATCATGCTAGTGGTCATTCTTGTCTGGCGTCGGCGTTCAACTTTTCGGCGGGAGGCCACCCTGGCCAATGCTGTCCTGGTGACTGCCGGCTGCCTGCTTACGGCGACTCAACTCAGCTATTACCTCGGCGCCAGTTAAACCTGAGACGGCAACCAGATGTCTGGGCCTTAGCTTAGAATCCACCCGCCATCAACATCGATGGTGGTACCGGTCACAAAATCGTTCTCGATCAGAAAACGGATGGCTGCAGCAACCTCATCCGAAGTGCCGGGGCGTTTGATAAGGTGATTGGCCGTACTCGCAGCTAACATTTTCGCCCTGGCCTCTGCATCCGGACCAAACATCGGGGTATCAATGACTCCCGGACTTACGACGTTTATTCGTCTCGGCGCCAGCTCCGGGGCAACGGCCCTAACAAATTGTTCTACCGCACCGCCCACGGATGCCAGTGCGGATTGCCCTACCCTCGCCCTTCGCGCTGGGGCACCACTCACCAAGACGATGGTCCCATCTGCTGACAAATGCTCTGCACCTAGACGCACCACGTTGGTATAGCCCCACAGCTTATCGAAGGATGCGCGATAGGCATCCAGATCCATCTTTAAAAAGGGACCCGCAGCCCGGGAGCCGCCGGTCGCCGCTGACACCAGGATGTCGAAGGGAGCGTGGTCAGCGAAAAGCTGTGCTAGGGCATCGGTATCTCGAACGTCACAGGATGAAAACGCGATGTTGCCGTCGCTTGGCGCCTTGCTGGGATCACGACTCATGGCGACCACCTCAGCACCCCCGCCCGCTAGCTGCTGAGCCGCGGCCAAACCAATCCCCGAGGTGCCGCCGAAGACTAACGCTTTCTTGCCTTGAATTTGCATCTTCTCTCCCCTAAAAGGCCGTCATTGGAACAAACCCTGATAGGAATGTCACCCGGACGTAAAAAGGTGCGTTTGCTGATACGCGAAGCATCTTACTTTCGCTAAAATGTCGGTTTGATTGCGCGGAAGCTGCCATGTACCCAGACTGCCCGATACCCGAAGCCATTACTCGAATCCTTGAACGACGTTCCGTAAAGGCGATGGATTTATCCGAACCGGGACCGAGCCAACCAGAAATAGAAGCGCTTATTGCCGCTGCGGTCCGAGTGCCTGATCACGGCAAGCTTGCGCCCTGGCGCTTCATCACCATCCAAGGTGACGCCCGACACCATCTGGGCACCCTGCTAAGCAGTCGCTGGCAGGCGCTTCACCCAGAGGCCATCCAGGCCCAGCTAAACTTTGAGGCGGCGAGGTTTAAGCGAGCGCCGGTGGTGATTGCGGTGATTAGCCGTCTTAAACCAGATCATAAGATACCGGTGTGGGAACAAACCCTGTCTGCGGGTGCTGCCTGCCAAAACCTCATCCTGACGGCCAACCTGCAGGGCTATGCGGCCCAGTGGCTGACCGAGTGGTACAGCTACGATGAGGGCGTCGCATCCGCTATGGCCCTCCAGCCCGACGAGCGATTTGCCGGTTTCATCTACATTGGCTCCAGCGACGAGAAGCCAGCAGAGCGCGACCGGGTCAGCGGGACCGATGTGCTAACCCAGTGGCCGGAACACGCGCCCTAGCCTACAGGGACCTCGGGCACGCAGACCGTTAGTCGACTGGGTCCTCGAAGGACTTTGTGAAAGGCCCGCTGGCACTGTAGACCGTTGCAGAACGGTAGAAGCCGCTGGTGCGTAGCTTGATTTCTACCGCCTCAGCGCCTCGATTCTCCCAATACCAACCATGGATTCCGTTAAAGGGGGCCACATAGGTGCCATGGGCATTCGAGGCATTGCCAAGAGCAAAGGTGACCGAGTCCTCAGGGTCTCGGCCTTCTTCCTCGCTGTGCATATCAAAGAGGATATCGGGATTTTCGTCACCCGTTGCGCGCCAGGAAAAAACCAGGCTCTGGCCCGCATCCAAGGCGTATTTATATTCCACAGACTCAAAGGGAGACAAAAAAAACGCGGCCTCATCCTCCCGGTAACCGGCTTCCTGAGGCGTCATCGCGCCGACGCTATATCCCGACATGCCCTTGATGCCCACCAGGGCGCCGAAACCTGTGGGATCCCGGTCAAACTCCGCAGGCAACACAAACAGCACAAAGGCCAGGAGACCGAAGACAAGGGCGGCACCAAATAAGCCCCAGGGTTTTTCGCGATCTTCTTCCTTCATTCCATGTCTCCGGACGGGGTTGCCTCAGAGGCGGCCATGTATTTGTTATGGCATGCCCGGCAGACATTGTATATCGCTCCACCCGCATCGAAGAGCGCATCGGCGTCTTGATCATAGGCCGCCTGACGAGCTTTCAGCGCGGCACGGGTCATACCTGCCGCATAGACCATCCAGTCTTCGTTGTCCGCCGCGTAGCCTGGGAGCATCAACAGGTTGCCCCCCTCTGCAATCACGGTGGCTGCATGGACAACCTCCGCCCATCCCTCATCCGTCGTCGGCTGTAGGTCGATCTCCTCTTCCTCGGTGATGATGGCACCGGCTGAACCCCATACTTTATCCGCTGCGGGCTCGAGATATTCGGTCATAAACTGGTAGCTGCTGCCGGTCACTGCCATCTTGGATTCAGCGTTCTGTGCGTCGCAGCCACCTAGAGCCGCGCCAACAATCAGCAGCGCTGAGCACAGTTGCACATCAATGGTTCTTCCTAAGGTCACTGCCGCTCTCCTTTCTCATCGGATATCACGCCCCGCTAGCGCAGGGTCATCTTCAACCACCAGGCAAACAGGTCCGCCACGCGCTGGGTAAAGCGGCTGCGGTTGTAGGCATCTGCCAAACGCTTTAAGTACTCGCTGCGCGTAGGATAACTGAACAGCGTCTTCCGGGCCGCTGCAAGCCCCAACTTGTTCGACATCATCAGCACGATGGGCGACAGCAGTTCACCCGCATCCGATGCAACAATCGTTGCCCCCAATATCTTATCCGTCCCCTTACTCACGAAAATGGCGGCGTGATTGGGCATGTCTGACTTGATCTGCGGATTGGCGACGCTGCGGTCTAGTTCGTTGAGATCAAACTCATAGGTTTCAAACTGGATATTTTGGGCTTCTAGCTGCTCAGCGTTCATGCCCACAGAGGCCACTTCCGGCGTGGTATAGGTACAGTGAGGCACCACAAGATCATCCACCTTGGCCGTTGAAAAGAAGAGCGCGTTTTGAATCAGCGCTCGGGCCTGAGCATCCGCCTGATGGGTGAAATGAGAAAGGTGCGTGCAGTCCCCCGCCGCAAAGATCGATTTATTCGATGTTCGGAGCCGATCATCGGTAACGACAAATCCTCGATCGTTAGTGTTGACGCCCACCGATGCCAGGTTGAGCGTCTCTGTATTCGGCTTGCGCCCAAGGGCCACCAGAACCCGCTCACAAACGACCTGCCCTCGGGCTGTCACAATCGTGCCACTGCCCTGTATCTCTTGCACCGGGTGGCCCAGATATAACCTAACCCCTGCCGCCTCCAGCGCTTGGGCGAGGGCCTTACTGGCGCGAGGCGACTCGTTGGGCAGCACACGCTCGGCCATCTCGAAGAGGTGTACCCCTGTGCCGAGGCGCGCAAAGACCTGAGCCAGTTCACAACCAATAGGACCCGCGCCCAGGATGGCCAACGACCGTGGCCTCCTGGTCAGGTCGAAGACCGTTTCATTCGTAAGAGGATCACAGGCCGACAAGCCAGGAATATTGGGAATGTCCGCGCGCGCTCCGGTGCATAGTGCAACCCTCCGGGCCGCTAGCCGGGCACCGCCAACCATAACGTCCCCACTCTCGCCAAAGGTGGCTTCTCCAAGAAAGACATCCACGCCGGCGTCGAGATAACGGGCTACCGAATCATGGGGTGCGATCTTGGCTCTAACTTCCCGCAGCCAGGCAAAGGCCGCATCAAAATTCGAATGTATCTGCGCACTGTGTGAGAGCAGTGCTTTCGACGGCATACAGCCCACGTTCAAACAATCGCCGCCCATCAGATGTTTCTCTACCAGAGCCACCTTCGCTCCGAGGCCGGCGGCCCCGATGGCGCTGATGAGGCCCGCAGGGCCCGCGCCAATAACCACCAGGTGATACTTTTCCTTGGGCTCTGGGTTTTGGTAGTCCTCTGGACAGAGCAGGCCTCTGCTCACTTGATCAAAGTTGGCTCCAAGATAGTTCACAGGCGAGCCCCTTTCTCTTGATTCGATCCGTCAGCATAACCCTCGCCTTCGCCTGTCACCTGCAGCTGCTCATTAAGCGCCTTGGTCGCAAGCCGAGCGATAATCACGGTCAGCACCAAGGTGGCGATCAGACCCGCGTAAAAAAGAAGCGTATTGGCAGAGGACGTTGCCAGCTGCCCGGAGAGGATGGAGCCGAGGTCCTTTGCAATGGACCCAAGATAAACGTAAAGCAAGGTGCCAGGCATCATTCCAACCCAAGATGCCAAGACATAGGTTCTCAGAGACACCCCTGTCAATCCCAGAGCGTAGTTGAGCAGGTTAAAGGGAAATATGGGCGACAATCGGGTAAGCAGCACAATGATCGCCGAGCGTTTCCCGATGGCGCGATCCAGAGCAGCGAACCTAGGCATCTCCAGGAGCTTCGCAGCGACCCAGTCCCTGGCCAAAAATCGGCCCAAAAGAAAGGCCAGGGTGGCGCCCAAAACGCTGGATATCGAACAGATGATAAAGCCACTGCCTAACCCAAATAGAAAACCCGCACTCAACGTGAGCAAGCTGCCAGGCAGCAACAGCACCACGGCAGCAATATAGAAAGCCGCAAAAATAAGCCAAGCAATCTGCGGGTTAACGGCCACCCACGCAAAGAAGGCCGTCATCCATTGGACCATGGGGAGCCAGAGCACCAGGCCACCGATGATCAGCAGCGCTGCGATAAATAGAACCGGCTTAGATCGCATTAACCCCTTTCCTTCCTCTCACAACCCGAATCTGAACGGAGGATGACCGTGCAGGGCGGTAAGCGCAAGACGCCAAGCTCGAGAAACCCATGATTATTGTTGTAGGCGCTTGGACACGTCACCCAGGTGGCACACGGTCAAAGGAGGCCATCCCGCTAGAGCTGCAGTTTTACGTTAGCCAAGTGCGCCTGCTGAGCCTCAGTAAGAGGGATGGAGCGGCGCGTCGATAAATCCATACGCAGCGCCATGGCCTGTCCTACCGCCACACAGCGGTCTGTGCTCACATCAAAAAGGCAGTGGACGAAACGGAGCAGTTTCGGTCCGTATTCGGCGACGCCCGATGCGATCACATACCGATGTCCGCCCAGGAGCAGGCCCCGATAGCGTCGCCGAAACTCCACCACCACGCCACCATCCACCGTACTGGTATGTTGCTCCGGATCAAGCAGTCTCCAAAGGTGTGGTACCGCGTCTGAGATGTATCCCATGTAGAGGTGGGGAAGCAGGTGCCCGTTGATATCGCAATGCGCGGGCTCTGCCAGACCCTTCCCAATAATTTGGAATCCTCTCTCCCTGGCCTGATTGAGATTCAAATCGAAGAGATCGAGCTCTTCCGACAATCCTCGCGGCAGGGCATGCGCCAGTTCCTTGCTGTCTCTCTCTATCGCGCTCCAGGGCCCATCAAGGCCTTCGAACTCTGCAATCATGGTGCAGGCAACGTCTCCTGAGCGCTCATTGACCAGTTCTGCAAGAAAGGCGCGCTCACTTCCTGCCCATGGCGCTGACACAGCATAAAAATATCCGCTCAGCGGGTCGGCGACCCTAGATTCACTTTGAAACCGGATGTGCTGACACCTTAGCGACGCCGTGAGATTCTGAGCAGCTTCGTCCTGCACAATTCCGGCATCGAGCAAGCCCACGGTAAGTGTCTGCCAGAGTTTTTCCTCACAAAAACGAACGTTTAAATGATCGTTCTCATCGCATTCCCAGCGGTTGACGCTCCCTCGAAAGCTCAGCGACATAGACGTTCCCTCAAAATCCCCAGCTAAATTCCCGTGACCAAGATGAGCAGTACGGCGGGCACCACGAGAAACCGAATAGAGCGGTACCAGATGGAGAACCAACGCTCACTGCCAAGGGCCAGTTCATCCGCGCTGATGTTCGCGGGAAGACGCCAGGCCACGAACAGGGCGATCAGCAACCCGCCCAGCGGAAGAAAAATTTGATTGGGCAGATAGTCCAACCAATGGTTCAGGGTCTGGCTACCGATCAGCACGCCCGCCCAAAAATTGTAGCTCAGGGCGCTGATCAAGCTCACGGCCATAATCAGCCCGCAGACCAAGGCGGTAGCGCGGCGACGCCCCAGGGATAAACGCTCCTCCGCCATACTGACCATGGGCTCGGTTAAACCCACCATGGACGTTACCGCCGCTACGGATAACAAGAGGAAGAAGGCAATGGCGACCCAAGGACCCCCGGACATCTGGGCGAAAGCCAAGGGTAGGGTGTTGAAAATCAGTCCGCTTCCCTGAGCCGGATCAAGACCGCCATGAAAGACCATGGGAAAGATCACCAACCCCGCCACCAGCGCAACCGCCGTATCCGCAGCGACAATAATCAAGGCAGAACGAGCTATGGAGATTTCCTTAGGCAGATAAGCGCCAAAAATCATCATCCCCGCCATGGCAACTCCGATGGAAAAAAACGCCTGGCCGAGAGCCGCAAGAAAGGTGTCCGGACCAACTTTTGAAAAGTCTGGTTGAAAGAGATATTGAATGGCCTCAGGCATGCCGCCAGCAAAGACGTTGTAGATCATCAGCATCAGCAACAGAGCAAAGAGCGTGGGCATAAGCACCTTCACCGCACGCTCGATACCCTTTTCTAATCCGGCGCTGAGAATCAAACCCGTTAACGAAAGCGCGATGAAACTCCATAGGCCCAGCCGCGTTGGGGAGGCAAGCAGCGCATCAAAGGTGGCGGCAGCATCTGCACCTGTTTGCGCAGCGACCGCCCCGTTCAATGCCAGAAAACAATAGTAAAGCACCCAGCCCGCAACCACTGCGTAGACGGTCATAATGGAAAACGCCGTGAGCTGATTCAGATAGCCGATGCCGGCCCATCGCTGGCTTAATCCTCCCTCGAGCGCAACGTTTGCAACGGCGCGCACGGGCGCCATCCCGCCCCGCCGACCCACTAGCAGTTCCGCCATCAGGATAGGAACCCCAATCACGAAGGCACAGGCGAGATAAATAATAACAAAGGCCGAACCACCGTTTTCCCCGGTGACGTAGGGAAAGCGCCAAATATTGCCGAGCCCAACGGCAAATCCAATCGAAGCGAGCAGAAACGCCCCTCGCGACCCCCACTGACGATTGGCTGCAACCATTACTTACGCTCCTCTTCGCATTCCACGCCTAAGCAGGGAGTACCCTGCCCTGCTGGCCCTCACCTGAACACCCAATGCCGCAGCCTTTCATGTTCACGGATTTTGATTGATCGGCGCGATTTCAAAACCCGCACGGCGTGCAAGCAAGTAGCACAGGACGCCGATCACGACCAAGCCGAGGGCCAACAAGCCCTCAACGGGTCTGGCCTGAACCAAATAAAACAGGGTCCAAGAAATAACCCCAGCAAAAACGAGCATAGGCAAGGGATACCAGGGTAAGCGGAAGGGTCGCACAAGATCTGGCTCACGATATCGCAGCACCCCAAGGCCGATAACCGTAAGGAGTGAATTAAACGCAAGAATCGCCCCTGAAAATACGATGATGCTTTCAAAGGTAGCCGTTAGGATCATCACTAGCGTCAGCCCAGTTTGCAGCAAGATTGCGTTCCCAGGTACGTCGTGGGCATTAGTTTGCCCCAGCCACGAGAAGGCCTTGAAATCCTCGCCCATCACCTGCAGCGCTCTGGGCCCGGCCAGCAACATTGCACTAACGGTTGAAATTAGCAGAAATCCGAGCATCAGAGACGTTGCTTGGGCGCCCAATGGACCAAAGGCGTAATTCGCAACCACATAGCCGATTTCTATCTTTCCAGCCATCTCCTCCATTGGCGCTAGGCCTAAAAAAGTGATGTGCAGCGCCAAATAGAGCAGGGCAACCACCCCGGTACCGACAATCAGAATCCTCGGAATGGATCGTGAAGGGTTGTCGAGTTCGCCACTTAAATAGGTTGCGGCATTCCAACCCGTATAGGCGTAATTCACGAAGATAAGACCCACGGCAAAGCCAGTGCTGCTCATCAACGTTAGATCGGATGCGGTTGGCGACCAGGTGACAGGCTGTACCGAATCAGTAAACCCCCAGGCCAATGCCATAAAACATAAAATCAGCGCGATCTTGGCGGAGGTAAAGATTTGCTGGAAGAGCCCACTGCCTCCGCGACTCCTCAGGTGGATTCCTCCAATCAACACGACCACAACGCAGCCCAATAGGGTGGCGGGAAGGTCAGGAAAGACTGCCTGAATATAGGTGGCTCCGGTAATCGCCGCGGCTGCCGTTGGCGCAGAAAAACCAACCGTCACCGAGATCCAACCGGACGTGAAGCCCGCACCGGGATGATAGATGCGCCCCAGGAAATGATACTCGCCACCGGATCGCGGAAGCGCCGTTGCTAATTCCGCATAACAAAGCGCGCCACAAAGTGCGACCAGGGCACCAACGGACCAGAGCAGCAGGATGACAAAGGGGCTTTGGATGTCCAGTAACTGAAATCCCAGGCTGGTGAACACCCCGGTGCCGACCATGTTCGCAATAACTAACATTATCGCCGTTCGTGAGGAGAAAAAGCTGGGAGACTGGGGCATCCTAGGCACTCGGTTCTGCTTCATGAGTTGGCCCATCAACGCATCTACTGATTCAACCCCATCAGCAGCATGCCTCGACGGTGGTCCAGCAGGGGTTAAGGGGTTCAAGGTTATGACGATAAATGAATTAGCAACGGAATCAAACTACAGCATCAGACCCGCTACGGAGGCGGATCGCGAGGGCCTGCACGAACTTGTTCCGCTGCTCGCGGATTTTGATATTCCGCCTAACCGTCGCGCTGAACACCTATGGCAGGGTGATGCGCAAACCGTAGACCGGTTCTTCAGCGGCGAGGACCCTCACGTCGCCATAGATGTGGCCGCAACGGCTGATAACGTTTTATTGGGCTTGGCCATCACGCGTATCGGGGAAGAACTTCTTAGCCACACACCAAGCGCTCACCTGGAAGCCTTAGTTGTCGCCCCAACGGCTCGCGGCCTGGGTTTGGGTAGAAAGCTCCTCGCGACCAGCGAAGCGAGAGCCCGATCCAGCGGCGCCGAATCGCTAACGCTGCACGTATTCAATCGAAACCAACGGGCCAAGTCCCTGTATGCGGACGCAGGGTTTGATCAGGAACTCATCAGAGCGATTAAATGGCTTACCTAGCCCTTCAGGTCGCCCTATAGTTCCCGGGACGTTTCTCGAAGAAGGCCTCTATCGCCTCCATGTGATCGGGTTCCGCATGGCAGACCGCTTGAAAAGACGCAGACTTATCCAGCAATTGATCCAAGGAAGCCCCTTGGCTTGCGCGCAGAAGCTGTTTCGTTAGCCTTACGGCATGGGGTGGATTCGCCGCAATAGCGGCTGCCAGTTGCTGGGCGCGCGCCACCAGGGCTTCGGGTTCTACCACCTCCGAGACCAAACCCATGCTAAGTGCGTCTGCGGCCTGCACCGGCTCTCCGGTAAAGGCCATGAGGCTGGCATTGGAGTGGCCCACCACGCGCGGCAGGAACCAAGCGCCACCGTCTCCCGGGATCAGGCCTAGTTTGGCGAAACTCTCCGCAAACATTGCTCGAGAGCTCGCGATGCGAATATCACACATGGTTGCTAGGTCGCACCCGGCACCCACTGCGGGGCCGTTCACCGCTGCAATTATAGGCACGTTGAGCGCGTAAACGGCCCGCGGAATCCGTTGAATGCCATGCCGATAGGCCTCGGCCTGATCAAAGGGGTCACCACTGAACATGCCGGTACGATCCCTCATATCCTTTACGTTTCCTCCAGCACAGAAAGCAGAGCCCTCGCCGGTCAAGACCACCGCGCGAACGGACATATCGTTGTTGATGTCAGTGCAGGTTTGCTCGATATCATCAAACTGCTCGGGACCGGTCAGCGCATTCCTCGTTTCCGGGCTGGACATGGTGAGCGTGAGTACATGTTCTTCTTGGCTGCGGCGTAAAAACGGCATCGTTGATCCTCGGCTATGCGATTGGCTGCTGAAACAAAATTTCGCCAGAGTCTGCGCAACTGAGTCGCCTTTCGCAAGTCAGCGCCTAGGCGGCCAGACAGTGCTAAATTGTGCTGATGCAGAGAAGAGTGAATCCATGATCTCATCCGAAGACCTGAGCTGTCTGGTGCTTTGCGGCGGCCAGGGCAGCCGCTTGGGCCACGCCGACAAGCCCCTGTTGGAATTCAACCGCGAGGGCCAATCAAAACCCATGGTAGATCATGTCTTGGCCACCCTACCTAAGCACACGCCGACACTGATCAGCGCAAACCGCAATCACCAGCGCTATGCCAGGCGGGGCAAGGTCGTGGGAGACGATGAATGCGATCTGCAGGTTTTCGGACCCTTGGCTGGCGTTTACGCTGCGCTTCGGCAGCTCGACAGCCCCTGGCTGCTGGTCTGCCCCGGAGACATGCCCCTACTACCACAGGGTTGGTATGAGCCCCTACTGGCAACCCATCCGGAACAGGCGACCCTGCTGCATGACGGCCAGCGCCTCCAGCCCCTCCTCTGCTGCCTACCCCAACAGGCAAGCGCCTCCCTCAGGCGTTATCTCGAGGAAGGAAAGTACAGCGTAAAGGCTTGGTTAAAACAGATTGGCGCAGCGGTTGTGCCCGCTCACGGATCCGTAACGGCAAATGCACGTTACTATCAAAACATCAACAGTCCCGAGGACTGGTATCGAGCCAGCCCCTAGCACTGTTTGGGATTTGGGAAGGTGTCTAGGTGTTCCTCGCCCGCACGCGGCTGCACACAATCAAAGTCTTTTTCTATCATCAGCCTCAGCGGCCCGGACGCTAGGCCACTTTCTCCGCCCACGGTGGTCTCCTCTGAATTGGACCAGGCCCTCAGCAGCGTCGACGGCACCGTGACGTTCAGCGCATAGTGGTCATCAAGCCG
>CENJ01120743.1_pt1 | contig 16764 bp, 21 predicted proteins | sample 356161 | NCBI WGS metagenome assembly CENJ01 (sample SAMEA2619531, study PRJEB7988) | marine metagenome | biome: marine biome (ENVO:00000447); feature: surface water layer (ENVO:00002042); material: "saline water (ENVO:00002010), including plankton (ENVO:xxxxxxxx)" | depth 5 m
CATCAACCACCCTTTGTACAACCCGCGTTTCCAAGGGGTTCTGCTCTGAAACTTCTGTTCTCGATGTCTCTTTTTCACCAGTCTAAAATCCATCAGCCATCTCCACCACATCATGTGTCCCACTCCGATAGTGCCCAGCTCTTGTGTTTGCCGGTGCTGACATCCAGCACACGTTGCCAGATTGCTTTAAAGATCTTTTTGATCCTGTTCTTGATTGAGTTGTTGCTTTTTCTTGTTGTCATCCGCCGCTCTTCCTGTTATTTCTCTGATATTTTGTCGGAATCCTCTGCCATTGTTTGCGTCCATGAGTGCAATCAACAACACAGGCCCACCTGCCAAAGGCCACACAATGATCTTACCCATCCATCTCAGAACTGTGCTCCACAGTTGACGGTTCCTTGATGTGTACTCAGTTTCCATAAAGATCTTTTCTTCTGCCCATTGGCCAACACTATTTATTAAGATATCTTTATGATCTTGTCTGGTTGTTCATCTACAAAATCATCTCCGTATATGTTCAACACTCTGCTCACAGCAGGATGTCTCTCAATATCCCGATGTTCAAATTTCACTTTGGTGACCACTTTGTCTTGTGGTTGACCCACTTTCCACACAAAATCAGCTAGACCATTCTCTTCATAGCCTCTGTCATGTTGATCAAGATCTCCTGTGATGGTCATTCTGCTGTTGTCACCTATACGAGTCAACACCATCTTCATCTGTTCTGGCGTTGAGTTCTGCATTTCATCTGCTATGATCCATGCATTTTTGAATGTTCTACCTCGCATATAGGCCAGTGGAGCAATCTCCACTATTTCGTTTTCCATCATGTATTGAACGTGTTTGGGTGACCAGTATTCTGTGAGTACATCAATGATGGGTTTCATCCAGGGCATCATTTTGTCCACAATGCTACCTGGCAAAAAGCCATGATCTTCTTCTACAGTGACAGCTGGTCGGGTGATGACAATTTTTTCTATGTCTTTGTTCTGCAATGCCTGTATGGCATGATGAACAGCAAGATAAGTCTTTCCAGTTCCGGCAGGGCCTAGTGCCAATATAATAGTTCTACTCCAATCGCTCAACAGTCTGTTGTAATACTTTTGAGTGTCGTTTTTGGGTGTTGGAAACTTGGCTTTTATATTGTAGGACCTTTCTCTTTTTTGTTCTTCATAGTCAGTATAGTCATTGCGATGTTTTCGTTTACGGTTGCGTCTACTCATAACATCCTCCGATACTATTATTTACTATAGTGTTATTGGAGTTTTGTGAGTATAGAACTATACTTCTTTGGCGACTATTCTAGCAATATCAAACCAATCTGTCACAGTTTGAATCACAGGATGATCAAAGTGTAGATTGTAATCGTGTCTCATGATGATGGGTTTCATGCCCACGTTTCTGGCTGTGTTGACATTGATTATTCTGTCATCAACATAGTAGAGATTGGTATCTCTGAATGCTTCTAGTGTTTCTGCTTTGGGAGAACCAGAAGGCAAGAATATCATTTCTGCAAATGATTCTGTTGGAAAGTATTCTTCTAGATTTAGATATCTATAATACTGTGCTATTGGTTGATCAGAATAAGATGTTATACCGATAAATTTATATCCCTGTTCAAACAGTTGTGGAATTACGATATCTGAATTGCCGTAAGGTTGTAGACAAGAACCAGACAAAGATGAATTAAATTCATACTTCTTTGCCATTGCCTCATCAAATGTAATGTTCAGTTCTAAATGAATATCAGCATCGTGATGTTTAATGCCTGATGATTTATATCCTTGCATCTGCATCCAGTCTACGAATGCGTCATGCCAATTTAAAACTACGCCGTCTATGTCTGTGATAATAAGTTTCTCTGCCATACTAATATTTAAGATGAACTCTCTTGAAGATAAGTGGTTGTTTTGTGATTAACAACCCAGAGATAAAAAGCTGTGTCGTAAAAAAAGGGCCTGTGTGTTGCCACACAGACCCTAAATTTATTTCTTGCTGACTAGTAATAATCTATATTCTATTATTATCTAGTTGTTTCGTATTCAACAACCACTACTGCCGCACCAGCCGTTGGTGTTACTGCTTGAGCTGAACTATCTAAATAGTTAGCTGTAATAGTTGCACCACCTGATACTGAAGCATTGAAGTTACCTTCAATTTTGTATGTACCTGTTACACCGAAATCAGCGTCTTCGTCTGCTACCACAGTAGTACCACCCACTGTTACACTTGCATGATCAAATGAACCACCTGAGTATGCTTCTGTTACGTGAATTGTTACTGACTTAATGTAGTAAGCTGATACGTTTGAATCATTTGGCATTGTGCCAACTGAAGCTGTTGTGTTACCGTCATCTGCTATTGAGGCTCTGATAAACTTGTCATCAACTTGATCAAGTCTTACGTATCTTGAATCAGTGTATGCTCTGTTCATTAAAGCATCATCTGAGTTCACATTAGATTCGTAACCATCTTCAACCATTAATAAACCTGAACCTTTTGGTGCAAGTTTAATGTTGATGTTTGTTTCATCACCAGCCGCCGCAATTTTCGGATCTGTACCTGATAGACCGTTTGTTACAGTAATGTAATCAGTTGCTGATGAACTTGCTTCAAATAAAGCAATTTCATTACCTGCAGAGTCCATAATTTTAGTTTTACCTTCAGCGTTACCGCCTGTACCACCTTTAATAATTACGTCACCTGAAGCATTTGCACCTGAACCGTTACCACCTTTAACTACCATGTCACCAGCATCACCTGAACCAGTATCACCACCAGAAACTGTTAATGATACATCGTCAATTGCGATGATTAGTGAAGAACCGCCTGCGTTGTCCGCCAATTTAACAACACCATCATTCTGTGCCGCTAAAATTAAATCGATATCAGCATCATTGTCATCTGGATCAACAGCTGACATTGTCACTGCTGTAGATGAGTTTTTAATCATTACTTTTGTGTTGTCAGCCACATTCGCTGAGTCAACTTCTAGTAATGAAACACCTGCTGTATCTCTTAAAGCTGTTACATAGTCGTATTGGTTAACTGTACCTGTAGATCTTAGGAACTTGTTAACTGTACCAACTGCTGTTAAACCAGTACCACCATTTGCTACGCCAAGTGTGTTTGCTACTTGTGAGTCTAATGCTACTGTACCAGTTAGAGCCGAAGCCGCATAACCAGTTGCATCTTGTAAGTCAAATGCCGGAGTTGCGTCTGTACCACCTAGTGATATTGATACACCACCTAATGAGACTGTGCTGTTTGCTAATTTATCGTTAGCAATTGAGCCAGCCAACATTGCATTTGTAATTCCAGAAGCTTTAACATTCAATGAACCACTTGCGAATTCGATAGATGAACCATCAACTTCTGATGTTTGAATGTAGTCTGCCGCTAGTTTACCGTCAGCAATTGAACCTGCTAATTGGTCATTTGTTACTGTACCAAATGTTAAAGCAGAACCATCAGATTGTAAAACACCTGAGCTTTGTGCTACTTCTGTACCGTCTGCGTGTACTAATGATTTGTTACCAAAAGTAGATATGTCAGCGCCGAAACCACCATATGCTCTTCCGATAACAGTACCATTCCATTCACCACCTGTTACTGTACCAAATTTGATATTTGCATCACCGTTTCCTGTACCTAGTGAGAATAAGAATACGTCACCAGTATCATTGAATTCGATAAATGCGTTGTTGTCATCACCTCTTTCAACTTCAACACCACCAAGTATACCAGTGTTACCTGTACCTGTTTGTCCTGAGTTTACCAAGATGAATTTGTCTTCTGTCGTTACTGTAGTTGCGTTAATTGTTACTGTGTCACCTTGTACTGTTAGGTTACCAGTAACAGAAACGTTACCAGAGAACGCACCGTCTACTGCTGTTAATGTTCCAGTTGTTGTCAAAGCTGACGCACCTGTTACACTACCACCTGTTATTGCTACGTTGTCAGAAGCTTGAAGTGCCATGGTATCTAAACCAAGAGCAGTTCTTGCCGCCGCCGCCGAAGTTGCACCTGTACCACCATTTGCGATAGGTAAAGCGCCTGTTACTTTTGATGTTAAATCAATTGAACCAGCTAACATGGCATTTGTAATACCACCTGCTTTTACTTGAAGACTGTCAGAGTCAATTTCAATTGATGAGTCGTCAACATTAACTGCTAATGTAGATGTACCACCTAGTGATAATGATCCACCACCTGTTAAACCTGAACCAGCTGTAATATCAACTGATGAGTTTGCTAGTTTATTATTAGCAATTAAGCCAGCCAACATATCATTAGTTACTGTACCGTTACCGATAGTTGTTGTACCGTCTGAAGTCATTGTAACGTCACCTGACATTTGTACGTTAACATAGTTTGACCCGTCGGAAGATACAAGTAAGTCACCATCTGCACCAGTAGAAATTGTTACATCAGTTAATTCTGCTAATGTATCTTTTGTGTCTACCTGTGCATCAACGTATGCCTTTGTCGCGGCATCTTGAGCGTTTGATGGATCTGCAACGTCTGTAATAGCCGCTGAGCCCATTGCCGCACCGTTGAATGTTGGTGTATCACCAGTACCTAAACCTAATGATGTTCTTGCTGTAGCACCTGATTCTAATACGAAGTTAGAACCATCACCAACAATGATGTTACCATCTGTTGGTGTTAAGCCGGCAATATCAGCCAATTGTGCATCATAAGCCTGTACGTGAGTACCAATTGTTAAGCCTAATGAAGCTCTAGCTGTAGCGCCTGACTCTGCTACAAAGTTTGAACCGTCACCAACAATGATGTTTCCATCTGATGGTGTTAGTCCTGCAATATCAGCCAATCCTGCATCATAAGCCTGAACATCAGAACCGATTGCTACACCTAAGTTAGTTCTAGCATCAGCGGCCGATGTTGCACCAGTACCACCATTACCTAATGGTAGTGAACCAGTTACTTTTGATGTCAAGTCAATTGAACCTGCCAACATTGCGTTTGTTATTCCAGAAGCTTTTACTCTAACTGTATCTGAGTTGATCTCTAAAGAAGAGTCATCTACATTTACAGAGAAAGTGCCACCTGTTTTTGCCAAACCATCACCAGCTACAATGTTACCTGCACCTGAGAATTGTGTGAATGACAAGACAGTTGAACCTACTGTAATAGGATCATCTGTATTAAGGACGAAGCCTTGGTCAGCATTTGACGTACCTTCTTCAACAAATACGAATGCACCAGCTGTAACTTCTGCGTTAGCATCGAAGTCTGTAGCTCTTGTCATTGCACCTGAATCAGAATATACGTAGATACCATTGTCTTCGCCATCTGTTTGGTCTTTAAGCAAGATTCTATCACCATCAGCTAATGTAACACCATCTATCTCAGTGATGTTATTATCTAGTGATGCTAGATTTCCTGTTGTTGCCGCACGTACTGAATCTTTTACGTCCAAACCAGCTTTAGTTGAATCAACATAGGCCTTTGTCGCTAAATCTGTAGCGTCAGAGGGTGTTGCACCTCTTAAGTTAGCTAATGTTGAACCGTCTGTAGTTATTTTAAAGAAAGCAGATGATGAATCATATATTAATCTACCACCTGACTTACCAAACTGGACGTCTGAACCAATACCTCGCAACCCATAGTTTTTTACGTTTGCCATGATATATTTCTCCTAATAATAAAACGTATTAATCGGAGGGTCTACCTCGCTGTTATAAAATGTACCTTCGTTCGGGGTACTTAATTTATTACATTGATGGGTCTATATCGTCTGATAATTTCCATTGTGATTGTATATCGACCTTCGTTTGGTGTCGTTATTGATATTTATAATGATGTGACAGGAATAAAGTAGCCAGATAATAACTACGTTGTTAACTACCTCGCTTATGTTCCTATTACTAGAAAATAACACCATCTAGGTGGAAGCCACTGTAGGATCCATGCTTGATTTCTTAATGGAGTGTACACATGATCCAGACTCAATCTGTCCAAATCTCTATGTTGGACTCTGAAATAAGGGTAGTCGCAAGATGTGAAAATCAGATCGTAATTGTCTTCACCACCTTGGTAAACTCTAATCTGTAAATGTCTGAATGTGACGCTATGGACTAGTTTTTTCACACACTTCTCCTTTGTTCTTAAAAAAAGTGCGTTCCTTCGCTGTACTTTGCTACTTCCGTCCCCATAGGATGAACGTTGTTTGTATATATATTTATATTCAGTCGTAAAAAAAGGGCGATATAAAACCGCCCTTTTTAATAACTTTTAAAAGATATTATGCAATACTGCCGTAATCAACTGTATCAATAACGTTAGTGTCTGCAATACCGCCCATGTCTAATGCTGATCCAACAAATGTAGTGTGGAATATACCAGCACCTTTGTTTGGAAAATCATCAGCCGAGTCAGCCACGTTACCGTGGTCAGTTAAAGTAAGAAAATCAAAAACTCTTTTGATATTGTACTTTACTTTTAAACCACCGTGTCCGACATTTCTTGTGCTCTTTAAGTTGAAATATCTAAATTGTGCCATTGTCTCGCTCCTTTATCTATTTCTATTACATTAAGTTCACAAATACTTCGATAACACCTTTTGTTCCTTCAGCTACATTGTGATCTTCTAATGCTTTACCGATCATTTCACCAGAAGGCTTACCGTCTGCCTTCATTGCGTGACCTTCTTCATCTGATGTCATTAAGATGTCGCCTTTGTAAACTGGACCTACTACTTTACAAGGTACTCTACCTGCTATTGCAATGTATGGGTGTGTATCATCGTTACCTGCATCTGAGTTCATCATAACTGCTGGTGCTGTTGATACAATACCTATTACTCTGTGATCACATTTTTCTTTTGATGACATAACTTCTTTGTCACCACCTATGATCATAACTGTACCTGCATCGTATTTTTTGTCAGCTTCGTATCTCTCAGCCAAGTCAGCATATCTTGCCGCTGTTGCTGTTAGTGTTGCTACGTTTGCCGCAAAGTTTCCTGATGCATCTCTTTGAACTAGCTTACTAGCTGTGTTCGCCGAATCGGCATCGTTTGTGTGGAATAAACTGTAGAAGTCTGTACCATTTTCAGTTACCTGCCATTTGTCACCGTCATCGTTAAATCTAAATGTAACGTCTGCCGCTGAACCTCTATCAATGATTAGTCCTGATGTATTACTTGTTACACCATTTCCTGATTCACCACTGTTTAACTTAATTAATCTGTCTTTAACTTCTAAGTCAGTTGTGTTGACTGTAGTTGTTGTACCAGTTACTGTTAAGTTGGCTACTTGTACATCACCAGAGAATGTTTTATCTCCGCTGATAGTTTGTGTTCCACCATCTTTTAGATATCTGCCATCGTTGAATAATCTATCACCGACGTGTGCATCATCTGTTGGGTCTGCTACGTTTGTTAATGTGTTACCTGATAGGTCAATGTCATCTGCTATTGAGATAGCATTACCATCTGAACTAGAAATGTTTTTTCCAGCTAAGATTGATAAAGTACCTTTAGCTTGAATTACACCACTTGCTGGTGTTAATTCGATGTCACCTGAACCTAGGGCTTTAATTACTATGTTTTCGTCAGTATCACCTGAAAGTGTTACGTCTCCTGCTTCGATACCTGCTACTGCTACGTTGTTAATATATAACGTACCAGGACCTACGTATAAGTCTCTCCACATTGATGAGGATGAACCTAAATCGTACGTCACGTTCGCAGATGGAAGTAGGTGTGTACCAATCGAAGTTGTACCTAAGTTTGATAAGTCAACCTTTGCTAACTCATGTCCACCTGCCTGTGAACCGTCATGTACGTGAACTGAGTTCCTCGTAGTGTTGACAGTCAACTCACCTGCTAGTCCAGTGAAACCTGAGTGCTCTGCGGCTGTACCTCTTCTTCTTTGAATTGCGTATGTTGCCATTGTCTCTGCTCCTTAAAATCGCGATAATTGTAAGCAAAATGTTAATTATTTGTCTACTCTTGTACCCTTATTTATTAAGGATAGCAAGAAAATGCCGTATTTTTGGCATCAAATGTATTTACATAATTACTTAAATATATTATAATATAATTAAACGAACAAAAATCGTATAGGATTTCATTGATGCACATAAATTTAGTATGGGATAAATGGTTAGACACACCTTTGCCTAACGGGCTTCACCCCAAGTATTACCCTGAATGGCATACTAAATGGAAGAACAATTATTCAACCAATGTTTTAACAAGGTTTGTTCCTCTTGACCGTTATAATTTAGGATTCTTTCCGCTGTTGCTTTCGTCAGCGTCTATTACTTATAGTGATATAGAGGTTGATAAAGCGGTGGATAACCAGTTAAATTGGTATGTAATGGAACCTAATCACATGGACTTATCATTAATAGTTGAGAATATGTTTGGCAATATATCAGAGCAGGCTATTGAAAAAATGAAAGCAGGCACTATCAAACTTGTATTGTATTATGCCTATGAAGCCTTTCCATTAAATCAAGTTAACTGGATGAATACTGTTGAAAGAAGTCTGGGCTGGCTAGGTATCCCACCTGAAAGTGTTATCTTTATATTCGGTGATCAAAACTTGGGTGCCAACATGGAGCATCTATCAACACAACCAAACTTCTACAATTGGCATTTTGGTAATGCTTTTGTGTTTGATCACTTTGGTTGGGAGTTTTCAGATTACTGTAAAAATCTTGTAGGTAAATTTGGTACTGATGAATTAGTTGTACCCATACCAGCAACAAGAGATAACAAAAGAAATAAAAAGTTCTTGTGTTTGAATGGTGGAGGCAGGCCACATCGTAAATGGCTAATGACAGAATTAAAAAGAAATAATCTATTAGAAGAAGGTTACGTAAGTTATCTAAACAAGTTTGATATTCCTTATCAACCAGAAGAGTTTGTTTGGTATCCAACTGTTAGAGCAACCGGAGATAGAACTATGATTGATATATTGGAATATCATCATAAGCATGGAAACAGTATTGAAGAAAAATTATTAGATGTTGATGCTTCACAGGACGCATGGCATAATAGAGGAATGACAGCATCACATTATGCAGATAGTTACTTTAATGTTACATCAGAAACTTGGCCTGCGGAGCCATCGTTTTTTGTTACTGAAAAAATATTTAAACCTATTGTAAACCTGCAACCTTTTATAATTGTAGGTCATCCTGGACTACTTGCTTATCTTAAAGACAAAGGATTTGAAACATATCCTGAATGGTTTAACGAAGAGTACGATAGCATAACAGATCATAAGAAAAGATTACATATGGTAATGGAGAATATAAAAAGAGTTTCATCATATAGCCATGATGAGTTACATGAAATGTATAAAAAGAGTTGGGACAAACTCTTACGTAATCGACAAAGGTTTTTTGATTATAACTGGCTATCAGACTTTAATGAATTAGTGGAGGCAATGAAGAAAATATGAAAATTTTATTAACAGATATAGATGGTGTAGTACTTGATTGGCAAAAACATTTTAACAATTATCTAGACAAGTATTATCCAGATGAAAAATTATTTGATCCAACTGTATTTGCACAAGGTGAACGAACAGGAAAAATTATCAAAGAGTTTAATAATACTGCTTGGATTGGATTTTTAGAACCATGGAAAGATTCTGTAGAAGTATTAACTGAATTAAAAAACATGGGATGGAAAATTTATGGTTGTACATCAATGGGTACTGACCAGTATGCCAATGCATTAAGAAAAAAGAATGTAGAAACATTGATGCCAAATGTTTTTACACAATTAGATATCATCCCGTTTATGCAACCAAAAGGCAATTGGTTATCGCAATGGCGAGACAGTGGTGCTGTTTGGGTAGAAGACAAATGGTCAAATGCAATACTTGGTGCAGACATGGGCATCAAAACGTTTTTAATGAAACAAAGCTATAATTCAAAACATGATTATAAAGGTGTTGAAAAAGTAGATAATTGGCGACAAATATACAATAAGGTTATACAACAATGAAAATAGCATTTACAGGCAGACCAACATATGGTGTAGCTGAAGCATGGAACAAATATACAAATTATGAAACTGATTTCTTTTCAAGAACAAATGAATGGAACTTTGATAAACGAGAACATCAAAGAGAGTTTGCAAAGTTTATGGTAGAACAAGATTATGATGTATTTGTAAACAGTTCGGCTTTGTCTAAATTTAATCAAACTAATCTATTAAAAGAGGTTGTAGAGATTTGGAATGAAGCAGGCAAAGGTGGAAGAATTATTTGTATTGGTTCAACAGCTGATAGACATAACAAAGCCACAGAATGGGTTTATCCAACACAGAAAAAAGCTCTACGAGAATATTCAGCATCACTTTCAATGAAAGGTATTTGGGATAATTGGCCTGTAAAGGTAAGTTATATTTCATTTGGCTCTCTACAGACCAAACAAGTTCATGCCAAACATCCTGATAGAACATTAATGGAAATGAAGAGAGTAGTTGAAACTATCGACTATATTATTAATCAACCAACAGATACTTTGATATCTGAAATAAGAATTGATCCAATACAAGAAGATAAGGTTGACAAACATCGATAGATATATTATATTAGAAGCATATGGGAAAGCAGACTTATAATTTAAATGATAAATCATATTCTGCCAACACCTCTGATAGTAAAACCACCAAAGAAGAAATGGATAAAATGATGAAAGAATTTCTAGCCAAAGGTGGTAAAGTTCAGAAATTACCAGCTGGAGAAAAAACTCCAGATGGAAAACTAAAGAAAAAGGAAAGAAGATGATGAAGTTAATATTAACAACAATTTTTACATTGTTATTTGCAACGTCAACTTTTGCCGCAGATATCACAGTTGAGATGTTGAACAAAAGAGCATCTGATAATGCCAGGATGGTATACTCAGAAGACATTTCAAGAATTGATGTAGGTGATACAATCACGTGGGTACCAACTACGAAAGGACACAATGTCCATTTCTTAGCAGGACCAGATGGTTGGGAAATTCCGAAGAAGAGTAAATTCAACAAAGAAGTTTCAATCACATTTGATGTACCAGGTGTATACTTTTATCAATGTACACCTCATAAGTCAATGGGAATGATTGCTCTTGTTGTAGTAGGCGGAGATACATCAAACAAAGATACGATTGCAAAAGTTAAAGCGATGGGTAAATCAAAGAAGAAACTCAAAGCATTAATTGAACAATTATAATGAATGTAGAACAATACCTAAAAAAGATTCCAGACTTCAAAGGAGCAAACTGGTTAATAAGAATACCACTTGCATTAGTTTTTATATTACAGGGTTTGCAAAAACTTCCTGTGAATATTGAAGATGCTCAAGCATTTGGATTACCAATGTCAGTTTGGTTCTTTGTTGCATGGGGAGAGCTCTTTGCAGGTATTGGTCTTTTAGTAGGAGGATTGACCATCGCACTAAAGGACGGCGTAGGAGATGTACTGACTAGATTTTCTGGTATAGTCATCTGTGGTATCATGACAGGAGTCATACTAATACAACAACCAGAAAGTATTAGCTATGTTCTGTTATACGATCACTTTCATCTTATGCTGTACTGTGGTGGTTTATTCTTCGCTTTAAGAGGTAACAGAGTTAAGTAATGAATAAAAAAGAATTACTAAACATTATTGCTGATTTAAAACAAACTATAGAAGATCAAGCCTTAATCACAAGAAGAACTATTGTGAAAAATGCACAGAAAGGTGACTATCTTACTCTAAGAAATAAGCGGCCGAAGTACGAAGAACGTATGAAACACGAAATGGAAAACTATGATCAGTTAGATTCAGAAATTTTGAAACAACTTATATATGTTACTTCTGAAGAATGTGGGGAACTTGTACAGGCTTCTATGAAGATTGCACGTTGGGGTATTGATAAAAAGAGACATACAAATTTATTAGAAGAAGCTGGTGATGTAAGATGTATGTTAGACTTGATGATTGAAAATGGTTTATTTACAGAAGAAGAGTTAAAAGATCAAGCAAAGGTTAAACGTAATAAATTAAAAAGATATACTCCTATAATAGTGAAAGAATAAAAGTGGAACAGCACATGAGAAGAAAGTATCTTGCGGTAAATAATACATATAAACAATACAAGATTCTTATAAAAATGGTAGGAACTGAAAAGAAAGTAAAACGTAATGGCTAAGAAGTCAAGCAAAAAATCTTATGAACTTAAGATGCTAGTACCAGAAGAGAAAAAAGAAACTGGAACTAGATATTTTGTTAAGAAACCTACCAAAGGAGAGAAGAGGCAAGTGAAACTGAGAATGAAAAAATTTGATCCTGTTCTTAGAAAACACGTTTGGTTCAAAGAAGTCAAGATGCCTCCACATTCAAAATAATGCAATGCAGGTGGCTAGATAATCATATCAGTTTAGAAAGTACAGGGCAGATAAGACCTTGTTGTGCCTGGAGAAACACAGGCAAAGAAATTACAATTACCAAAGACGCACCAACATACTATAAAAGTACAGATTTTTACAAAGACATTTCTGGTAAACTACGTCAAGACAGATGGCCAGCTGGTTGTACTGATTGTGAGCTAGAAGAAAAGCATGGCCAAGTCAGTATGCGACAAGAAGGCGAAGAGATATACGCCAAACAAGGTTACACAGATGCTGAAGTAAAGTTTGGTAACCTGTGTAATTTAAAGTGTGCAATGTGTAGTCCATATAACAGTAGCCTTATTGATAAAGAGTACTCAGCGATGCGGAAACAGGGTTTAAAGCACGAATTAATTAAGAGAACATCTCCTATGATCAACACATGGTATGAAGATCAAGAGATGATAGAACACATCGCCAAACAGATGAATGAAAGAAAACAGATTAGATTTGCAGGCGGTGAGCCAACCATCAACAATTATCTTATCAACTTTCTAAATGCATTGACAAACAAAAGAATTGCAATACAGATTACAACAAACGGAAACAATTGGCCAACCAAATTATATGATGCTCTGGAACCGTTTGACAAAAAGAAAATAATAATCAGCATAGATGGTTATGGAGAACACAATGAGTATATCAGATATCCATCTAGATGGAAAAAAATTCAAGAGAACATATCCAAAATGAAAAGATTAACAAACTTAGACTTGGGTATTGCTACCACTGTTGCCAGTTACAATGTTCATCTCATGCATGAACTTGCAGAATGGGTAAGACAAGAAAAGTTTTACGAACATATTTTTTCTCCTGTATGGGGACCAAGTATATTCCAACCTTGCAATGCCACTGACGAACAAAAAGAATCATTCAAAAAACTTGCTGACAAATATATTCCAGCAAGAAAAATATTACCAACTGTTATGAGAGACGGTAAGGGCATAGAAAAAACAATAGAATACTTTAAACTATTAGACTCGCATAGAAAAACAGACATGGAGATTTTAAAATTAGTTGCGAAGACATGAGTTGGATAGGCAGATGGGGGTATCAAGCAATGGAACTACCACAGTATCATCATAAATGGGACAAGAAATTTGCATGGTGGCCTACCAGGCTAGACTGTGGAACCATGATCTGGTTTGATCATTTCTTTCTCATGCAAACCTATATGCAGAATCCCTACAACGGCACCAAAGGCTATGTTGTTCAAAAGAGAATCTCCAAAGAAGATTATATTTTACGTTTACTGAAAAAAAATTGAAACTCACATTAATCCGGACAAAGAAAAAAAAGTCAAAAAAAAGCCCCGGTCTAAATGGAACCAAATGTTCCTGCCGGGGTAAACAAAAAAGTTTTGTTTGTTAAAAACGCGAAGTCTCTGTAAGCGGAAGATTTTTAAAACATTTTTAAACGCATCTGCGTCGTTCCTTCTCTACTTCGCTTTAAGTAAAGGCACTCTTTATATCCTAACTTTTACAAGTATCACGGAAGCCTTTTTGCCTTGCAAGTATATGTAATTACCACTGATGTTTCATGAATAAAACATCAGATAACAGTTAACACTAGTTGAATTCGACAGGAAATTGTAAGAAAAAACCCTCTTTATATAGGTGAGCCATGATGTTTCTCAGCTTTTCTGTGTACACCACGCCAAGTTCACTCCAGGCTGTCAAATGTGACGCCAAATTTATACCACTCATGTAGTTGATGTCTATTTGATATTCTCTTTCAGCTCTAAAACTCTCGTATGCAGGATGTCTATTCAGTATGTCAATGTAGTTGATCACACAAGAACACCAGCTCTTGTACACTCTTACACCCCATTTTGCGTTCGGATTACCTTTGGCTTTCAAATGTGGAACACTTTTTAGATCCCAGGTTCTAATTCCAAACAGATTGTTGCCTTCCACAGCAAATCTTGACTTTCCCCACGCCGATTCATGTGCCGCTTGGGCAATGATCAGGTCCACAGGTATCTGTTGTGCAAAAGGATATTTGTCAGGGTGGTTGGTATACAGATGATTCACACATTCATAGATCTTGTGTGCAAACTCTTTTTGATCATCTTCATGACCATGTGCCTGCGTAATCACTGGAGCAATCCCGATCAGGATTGCAATGACGATTGTTCTAATTTTCATCATAATATATTTACATAGTACATGATTTACAGGATTTGTCAAGTGTCAAAGATACCAACTCTGTTGGTATTTCTTCACTAAAAATGGGCGTAAATTGGTGGTCGGCGGCCCTCAGAAGTGGGTATTTCCCATGCTAAACGCCGGGCCACTTCAACGGTGTACACAGATGGACTTCGTCTCAACAATCTAGTAGACCGTTTCACAGGCTTCAAGGCTACATCTACCGTAGATTCATGAACTAGATTCCACGACTTCTCACACCATGCATAGACAGTTGCCAAGTTGGATCAAGTCTAGAACACGTTTGATCACCTTGAATCCACACTACCAACAGCATGATTGCAATCTAGATCAGCCTCTTCCGCCTCTCAACGGTGGCAATGACACAATGAACTCACGCTCAAGAGGGCGTGGATCTTTCCGGCGCGATCACATACATAGTTCTTGCAAATTAGTACTCGCATACAATTTGGCGTGGACAATTTTCTCTACTATGTATTAACTGCTTTTTTTTGAGTATAATTATAAATACCTTTGTAAGCAACCACTTTCACTTTAACAGGAGAAAAAGATGCTCAAAGTATAGCAGAGTATCTCAACGACAAGATGACAAAAATAATAAAAGAATTAAATCACTGGTTCTCTGATATTTTACATTACTTCGACAAGCCTCATTATGAGCCTTCAAAGCATTACTTAAGAGGTAAGTCAACAAAGGATATTGATTACAGAGACAAGCACTAATGGATCCAGACAGAAACGACAACCCATATGAGTTTCTTTCCGAAGATAGAGATCTGAAAAACAAAACCCTTCCACCATCCGATCCAAAAATGTACGTATTAATTGTGTTAATATTGGTATATTTCCTTTCAAAATTAGTCGTATAGCACGATAAATACATATTAGATGAATTATATTATACTATTATTCTTTATATTTCTTGTAGGATGTTCTGGACATCATACAGAACAAATAAGAAACATAGATGGTCAAATAACCATTAGCATAGATACCTCAGGACAATTAAAAATCAACGATACTTTTGTTATGCCAAAAGTAGAAACATCACCTGAAGAAAGATATGTTGCAGATCAACATCCAGTTGAACCGGTGATAGTAAAGGAACTTAATGATTAAAATAGTAATACTTGCTTACCTTATGGGTACATACCCAATGGCTACTCAGCAAGAATTTGAAATGTATGGTAATTTTTCTACCATGGAAGAATGTAAAAAAGAACTAAACTTACAAACAAGAATGATTGGTGTGTATGATGTTACACATGATTTTGTATTACAAACAGAAGCAAAATATGATTGGGTAGTTGCATCGTGTGTTGATGAACGTACTGGTGACAGAGGTGCAGAAATATATCCTACATATGATTACGGTAAGCCAGAAGGTGTTGACGAACTTTTAAATACATTAAAAGACGCTACTCCTGGCTTAAACGTTTAATTAATTTGCAAGTGGGTTTGTTGCTTTTAATCTGATTTGCTCAATTTTAGAATCTTGTAGTTCATTTTCTTTTTTTACAATCGCAACATCTTTTTTGATGTCTGATAAAGTTTCTTTGATTTCTGATAAACCTTCAGTTACTTCTAATTGTAACTCTTCAAGATCTAATTCAATCATTCCAAGACCTTCATCTGATTCTGAACTCATTTTGTCTTCGATAAGTTTTATTCTATCGATGACTTCAACTCTAATATTTGCAATTTTATCATTTACGGGTGTAAGATCAACAGTTTGATTAACAACGTAATCTTTGTTTTCTATTGCTGATAGTCGTGTGTTGAACTCGCCCCAAGCATAAAATCCACCACCAATAGCACCAATAACACCAATCAGTGATGCGTATGTTGATAGTTTATCTAGCATTTTCATTTTTAAGTACCTCTAACTCGGCTTCTAGCCTACTAATTTGATCTTGTACAATATTTAGTTTCTCTGTGTGTACAAACACAGGATCATTAGTTTGATAAGCAATTAGTGTCTTATCTTGATATATGGATCTATTATAAGCATTTAATATTGTATCTTCTGCATACCAGTCTGGATTATCTGGCATTTTTCTTGTATCATAAAACTGTGTTTGTGTGTACTCTGTCATATCTGGTTGATCATTAATCATTGCTTGTTGAGTTACCATTGATATGACTTTCAATTTTTGATCAAGTGTTTTTAATTTTGCTGTTAATTTTTT
>CENJ01103574.1_pt1 | contig 16751 bp, 13 predicted proteins | sample 356161 | NCBI WGS metagenome assembly CENJ01 (sample SAMEA2619531, study PRJEB7988) | marine metagenome | biome: marine biome (ENVO:00000447); feature: surface water layer (ENVO:00002042); material: "saline water (ENVO:00002010), including plankton (ENVO:xxxxxxxx)" | depth 5 m
ATTTTTTACAAAATTAGGTTAATCATCTATAATTCACTTGCACTTTTGAATAATTTTTCTTTCACACACTTATTGTGAATGTACAGAATCAAAAGTCCGAATAAAAGTGCTGAAATGATCATAATTGCATTTGAAAATCCATCATAAAGAAATGACATTCTTAAAAGAATAGTTGAGATTATAAATCCTGAATTTCTCATTATTTTATGAAATAAATCAGAATGGAAAAAAGAAAAAATTAGAAGAAAAACATCAACAAGAATTAATACTTGAAAAAAATCTGCAAAGAAAATATTATTAATTGACTGGTTATTTACAACGTTTGTTTTGATAAATGTATCTCCAATCCACAATGATAAATTGTAAATGGCCATAATTGAGAAGGCAGGAATAAGAAAAACAGCAATCCATTTCTTAATTTCAATGAATCTAATCATGCTTGAGTTTAAGTTTATGGAGCTAAGTGACAAACTATTTTTTCTAAATAGATATATCAAAAAGAAAAGTAATATGGTTAAAGATAAGTCAATAAATACATTTTGATTTATTGTGCTAGAGAATAGGCTGGTTGATGTTTCCATTTCTGAAATATCTTTAAACAATCTTCTAATTACAATCAGAGCTATAATTTCATATTGCTTTGATATATACAATGTAATTGATCTTGGTAGATAATAAATTAGAAGGTAAATTTCATAGATTAATATGAAAGAAAAAGGAGTATATATAGCCATTATTGGACTTTTAAGAATTGAATTCTCTGAACTAAATACAATGTTATTATTGGCTAGAAAAATTAATAACAGATGAACTAAAAAGCTGATCAGGGAAATAACCAAAATAGATCTTTCTATACTTTTCTTTGACGAGTCACTAATAAAGAAATCAAATATTTTCTTTTTCAAAACATTTTTGCATAAAAGTTATTTTGCAAAGTTATGCAAAAAAAACAAATCAATAGTTTAGTTGAGATTTACGATGTGGTGCAACATGATTTTTCATCATCACATTTACAATATTTAATATTGTAAATGTGCAATATAATGATAGAAAAAGCTGGAATGTAAATGAAATTTTTTGGCAGAGCAAATAAGCCTAATGTTTCGTTAAAAATAGTTAATGCTAAAAGTCCCCAAAAGAACCAAAAAATAAAATTTAATGTATTGTTTGATGATTTTTTTGCAATAAAATAAATAGCAAAAAATGATACAATTAAAAAAGCATAATCTATAGCTTTCCACCATAGTGGAGCGTCTGCACAGCAAGTAGTTGAACAAGCTTTGGCTATAAATAAGAATGGAGTTCCAATGCAATGAATCATGCAAAGTGTACTAGCTATTATGCCTAGATTGTCATAAGAAAAATTGATATTTTTTGCTGTAAAATTCATTTTCAAAATAATCTGCAAATTTAGTGATATTAATAAAAAAACGCAATACTTTTGCGTTTTCGTAATAATTAATTCTTAATTTTATAAAAAAAATTGAAAAAACATAAAGAAACATTATCAAGATTTGGGATTAATAAAACTCAGTTCCGAATAGATTTACTTTCTCTTTTTTTTGATTGCAAATCTTCTTTGACAATACATGAAATTTTCGAAAGATTTAATAAAAAAATTAATAAGGTTACAATATATAGAGCATTAGAGAGCTTCGAACAAAAGGGGTTAATCCATCAAGTTCCAGATAAAAATAATTTAAAAAAATATTCTTTGTGTAATTTAGATACTTGTAGCCCATACTCACACAATCACCAGCATGGTCATTTTATATGTTACTCATGTGATCAAACATTTTGTCTAGATAATTCCACAATCAAAATTTTAAAAACAAGTAGTGGTCATATTGTCAAGAATTACAATTTAATTCTTGAAGGATATTGCACAGATTGTAATAGCTCTCAAACAATTTCTCAAAATTGAAAAAAAAAATCATTTTATTAATCCTCTTGCCCTTTTTTGGTATTTCTCAAAATGATATCAAACCAAATATAAACAATGACGAATTCTTCACAGTTTTTTATAATGTTGAAAATTTTTTTGATACTATTAACTGTCATCTTACAAACGATGACGAATTTTTACCAAAATCTAAAAAAAAATGGAATTCAGAGAAATATCTTCACAAGATAAAGCAACTTGAAAAGGTATTTTTAGGGCTTTCTGCGGAAGAAAATAATAACTTTTTGCCAGATTTGATAGGGCTCTGTGAGGTTGAAAATGAAATTGTAGTAAATGACTTATTATCCAATACCTCTCTGAAAAATAACAACTACAATCTTGTGCATAAAGATAGTCCTGATGGTAGAGGCATTGATTGTGCTCTTTTATTTTCAAAAAAGTTTAAACTAATTGATAGTGATTTCATTGAAGTAAAATTACCAAATAGCTCTCGTCCAACTAGAGATATTTTATATGCTAAACTAGCTATGGGTAACAGATTCTACAATATATTTGTGAATCATTGGTCATCAAGATGGGGAGGCCAAGAGGAAACTAATTTTAAAAGAGTTTTTGCTGCCAATGTTTTGAGAAATTACATTGACAAAAATTTGCCTGATGATCAAGTTATAATTATAATGGGTGATTTCAACGATTACCCAAGCAATGAGAGTTTGTCTGAAATATTAGTAAAAAATGATTTAGTAAATCTAATGAATAGCGAAGATGTTGTAGGTTTAGGTTCATATAACTATAGAGGTAATTGGAACTGGCTAGACCAAATTATTATTTCAAAAAACTTAATTAATTCTGAATTACAAGTCATTAGATCAGGAGCATTCCAGAAAGAATACATGATGTACACAAATAAAAAAGGAGAAAAATACCCAAGTAGAACTTATGGAGGTAGTAATTGGTATGGAGGTTTTTCAGACCATCTGCCTATATTTCTTCGTATTGCGTTTTAATTCAGCCCAATTTCAATCACTTTTTTTTAATTTTAATAAAATTTTGTCTTGTGGTTTTAAGTTTTAAAAACATTGTAAGTGTTCAGCTATTAGCTTTGCTTTTTTGTTTTTACAGCTGTTCTGAAGGTACAAGAAAAGAAAATCAATTATCAAATACAAATAAAAAGCTTAATGTACTATTGATTGTTGCTGATGATTTAAACTGTGATATAGGAGCTTACGGAAATATGCTTGTAAAAACTCCAAATATTGATCGACTTGCTAATAGAGGAGTAGTGTTTGAAAATGCGCATTGCCAGTACCCGTGGTGCGGTCCCTCTCGAGCGTCATTAATGACTGGTTTATATACCGATCAAACCAAAATTACAGCAAACAATATGAATCTCAGAAATTCAGTTCCAGATGTTATTTCTTTGGGACAACGTTTCAGACAGCAGGGTTATCAATCCGTACGAATTGGTAAAATCTTTCATTATGATAATCCAAGTGCAATTGGTACATCAGGTAATGATGATATTTATTCTTGGGACCAAACAATTAATCCATACGGAAGAGATAAATTGGAAGAGTATAAAATAAATACACTTAAAACCAGAAAGTATGGTGGCACACTAAGCTGGCTTGCAGCGGATGGTGAGGATAATGAGCAAACTGATGGTATTGCAGCAAGTGAGGCAATAAAAAAACTTGACTATTTTGTTGGAACAGATATTCCGTTTTTTTTAGCGGTTGGTTTTTTTAGGCCCCATACACCTTTTGTAGCTCCAAAAAAATACTTCCATCACTATGAAAGAGAAAAAATTGAAATTCCAAAAATCTCCGATAATTACTTGTCAACTTTACCTATGCCTGCAGCAAAATCTATAAGTTCAAGAAAGATTCAATTAAATCTTCCAAAAGAACTTGCTCAAGAAATTAAAGAGGCATATTATGCGACCATTTCATTTGTGGACGCACAAGTTGGTAGAATTCTTGACCATCTAGAATACAATGGATTAGATAAGAATACTATTATTGTTTTTACATCGGATCACGGCTATCATTTAGGCGAACATGGACACTGGCAAAAACAAACACTATTTGAAAAAGCTACGAAGGTGCCGCTTATTATTTCTGTCCCAAGATTAGAAAATCAAGGAGCTTCATCCATGAGTCCAGTTGAACTAATTGATTTGTATCCAACACTCATGGATTTGACAAATATTAAAACACCTCAGCATGTTGTTGGAAAAAGTTTAAAGCCAATAATTAAGAATGTAAACTCCTCAGTTCGACAGAGTGCACTAACTAGATTGCGCAATGGATATTCAATCAAAACTAAACGATATAGGCTAACAAAATGGGGAGGCAATGGAGAGCTAGGCTATGAGCTTTATGATCATAAAAACGATAAAAAGGAGTTAATTAATCTTTTTGGCAATGAAGATTACAGTGTTGTAGAGGACTCTTTAAAACTATTGATTGAGCATAGAATTAGTGAAGCTTCAATTAAACCAGAAGGATTGGGACGGCAGTTCGATAATGCTCAATCTATGCACAAAGCTAAAAATATCACATTCGGTGATATACATGACACAAATGGTGAAATCTTAAAATTCAAAGCAAAATAATGGAACAAAAAAAACACAAACTTATCAAAGCAGTCTTTTTTTCAATTTTAATTTTGTTAATTTCTTCCTGTAAATCAGGTGAGCACTCAGCAGAAAAAGATGAGTTACTTGCTCATCCAAACTTTATAATTGTATTGGCGGATGATCAGGGTTGGAATGGTACATCAGTGAAAATGATGAGTAACGAAAATGGATCTAGAAGTTATTATCATGAAACTCCAAATCTTGAGTTGCTAGCTAAAAGAGGTATGCGGTTTTCCGATGCTTATGCAAGTGCACCTGTTTGTGCACCTTCAAGGTATAGTATTCAGTTTGGTAAATCGCCAGCTCGACTTTCACTGATTCGTGTTGGAATGAATACTGATCACATTGATCATGATGGGTTCACTAGTATCCCCAAAGCACTTAAAAAAATCAATAATCAGTACAGAACAGCCCATTTTGGAAAATGGGGTATGGGAAGTGATCCATTTGTACTTGGATATGATGTAAGTGATGGGCCAACGAAAAATAGAGATGGAAATTTTGATAATGATAGAAGTCAGTGGAATAATGTATTTAAAGAAGATCCTAAACATATTTTTTCATTAACAAATCGAGCAATTGATTTCATATCCTCTAGTTCAGCAGAAAAAAAACCTTTTTACTTACAAATATCACATTACGCTGTCCATACTAATATTGAGTCAACGGAAGAAAGCTTTAGTCAACTTGAGAAAAAACCAAAAGGTGCTCAGCAAAAAGATATCGGATTTGCTGCTATGACATTAGACTTAGATAGTGGACTTGGAATCTTATTAAAGAAGATAAAAGAGCTTGGAATTGAGGAAAATACATACATAATATATATGTCTGACAATGGATCAGTACCCAATATTCCTGGCGCTAAGAAGTATGAAAAGAGTTATAATTATCCACTTAGCAGAGGCAAATGGGATGCTTTTGAAGGAGGGGTACGTGTTCCACTAATTGTTTCAGGTCCAGGAATTAAAGAAGGATCCGAATCTTCAATACCAGTTTCTGGAAGTGATCTTTTACCAACTATAATTGAGCTTTCAGGAAATAAAAGAAATCTATTAACTGAAATTGATGGAGGTAGTTTTGCAAACATACTTTTAAATAATAATAATCAAATTAATAGAGAAGTTGATGGTATCTTCTTTCATGTACCTTACAAAAATGGTATTGCTTTAAAAAGACCACACTCTGCTGTGCGTAAAGGTGACTATAAACTGATTAAATTTCAAGACGACAAATCAATTCTTTTGTTCAACTTAGTTGCAGACAAAATGGAGAAGTTTAATTTAGCTAATAAAGAAATAGAAAAAGCAAAAGAACTGGAAAAAATATTAGACAATTATCTAGTAAAGGTTCGTGCCCCAAAATGGCAAGATGGAATTACGTGGAAAAATAAGCCCTTACAAGAAATTAATTCAAGTTACTAACTCATTTTCATATTTGTGAAAGTCTTTTCATACTGGCTTTAATTTAGTAAATTAGTGAAAAAATTTACATCTTTAATGGTATGAGAAGATCACTTTGGTTCATTCTCTTTATTTTGGGAGGCTCTTCTTTTAGTCAAGATACGAACATGTTTCAAAAACCCTTTAGCAGCAACATTTTGAGCTACAATAAACCTACAAGTTCAATTTCTTTTTCAGGATATTATAGATTTTTAGGCTTTGTTCGTAACCAGCAAGAGACATTCCCAAACAATAGTGGTAAAACTTTTGTGATTAACTCAGGCGATTATTACAGAGAGCCAATGTTTCTTTTGAAATTAAATGGCAAAACCAGAGACAATATTACATTTGGTGCAGATCTAATGCTTAATAGTTTGTATAAGGGGCCTTCTGCGGAGCTCACCCAAAATTTAACATTAAATCTAGGACTGAATTTATCAACATCAATAAGTACTAATTACGGAAACTTTAATCTTAAAGCTGGAGGAGTTTCATGGTACAGACAAAGTCGACTTACTATCTGGGGAAACCGATCATTTAACAGAATCAGTATTTTTGAAAGAAGACCTCAAACTCCTCTAAACAAAATTCCAATTGATCGTTATTCAAATTATTATAATAGTGGCTTAATTGATCAAGGAATTAGATATGGAAGTCGTGCTTTCCAGGGAATATTTCTTAATGCATCAAAAATGCCACTAAATTTTTCTGCAAAAGGAGTTATTGGAAAAAGTAATTTTAACCGCTCAGTATTTGAATCAAATGATAATTTTACTGGATCTTTCCAACTCAAAAACACACTTAGTCCTAATTTTAAAATTTGTTATAATTATCTATCCTCATGGGCTCAAACAGACTCTTTAAGTAATGATAGAAGAAGCTACTCCATTCAAACTATTGAGTTAGACAGGAAATGGAATAAAATACAAGTACAAATGGAGATAGGTCTTGGAAAATATAGTGATCCAGAGAATGAGCTAGCATACGGTGAGGCTATCCTTTTGAACCTTAAAACATCAAAATCAACTAAAATCCCTATAAATATTCAATTTTATAGAATTTCACCACAATTTGTGAATGTTACAGGCAATTTTTTGAACACCTCTGTTTTAGAGGTATTCCCCAACGTGGGAGGTGTAGGGACAACAATTAGAACACCTTACAGCAGCCCAATGGTAGGACTTGGTTTTCCAATTAATAATAGACAAGGAGTTTCAGTGAATGCTGATATTAGCCTAGCAAAGCTCAAAGTAAATGGAGGTATTGGAATATTTTCTGAAATTGAAAAGTCTGATGGTTCTTTGTCTTATATTCACAATGTGAATAGTCAAACACTCTCCAGAATTTATCTTTTTGCACAAAATTGGGGTCCATATAATGCACTTAACTCAACATATAGAGGGGTATATGAAAATGTTAACATTAGTGATACAACTTCAAGTGGATTTGCAAACTTCAAAAAGTTTTTTAATACTGTTGAGTTTCAAGCAAAATACAATAACAAAATTTTCGGTAAGAACTATTATATATTTTCCTTAACACGATTAAATACAAGCCAAAAAGATTTCAATATAGTTCCTCAAATCGGAACTCAAACACTAATTAGTCAACTTAGTGAAGAGATAGATTTTAGTATTGAATTAAATGATAAAGCTGCTTTTGTATTTAGTTATGGACTAGAAAAAGTACTTGGAAACTCCTCTACTGATTTAGGTGATAATGGTGAGGCTACTTCTACAAATACTTTTTTTGAGAAATTGGGTTTGGATAGATTTTACAGGTACACCAACTCAAGAAACCAAAAAAACACACTCATTGGCCTTGGTATTGACTATAAAATCGGTCAAAACTCAATGTTGTTTTACAGATATAATCAGTATCGATATTTTGACCCAAATTTTATGGAAAATAATCTTAAAGGTTGGGAAATGATGCTTGAACTAAAAATAAATTTTTAATATATGAAAAGAAGTTTACTAATATTAGTTGTTTTTTCTATGGTCTTGTTATCAGACTTTAATGTTCATGCACAAGGCAATGAGAATATTTGGTTTGACGGACTCTCTCGTTCATATTTTGTTCGAGATGCTATAGATAAAAGCACAATAAACGACACACTTTCTCCACTCAATAGATCTAACGGATATAATCTGTTGGATTTGAACACCCACGTAAATCCAATCAAGGATATTGAAATTATGGCGCAGCTTCGCATAAGAAATTCCTTTGGAAGTTTTTTTGGTTCAGGAACAGAAATAAATGTTCGACAGTTAAGAGCAAAAGGAGTAATAAATAATAAGATACGTTTTAGTGTAGGTGATCTTTTTCTGAAGCAAACAAAATTTACATTGTTTAACTATGACGAGGAGCTTTCTGTATACGAGAATGATATGTTAAAGCCTTATCGTGATATTATTCATTATGAAAACTTTTATACTCAAAATAGATGGCGTTTGCAGGGAATTCAAACTGATTTTTCTTTTAAATTTGATCGATACATAAGAAATTTAGGCTTTGATTTCTTTGTCACTCGTCCAAGTGGTTCAAGTCAAATCAATGAAACTACATATTCGAGTGATCTTTTACTTTCAGGTGGTTCAATATTTTCTGAAATTAGCAGAAAACTAACATTTTCAGCTAACTACATCAACTTATATGAAGTTGCACCAAGCGGAACAAATAATATTTCTGTTCGAAATCCTGTTCAAGGGGTATCTCTTTTACATCACTTTGGTAATGAAAAGTATAGCGTTGAGCAGAGTCTTCAGTCTGGATTCTCAAAAAGATATTGGGTCTATTCAGAACTAGAAAACGGAATTTCTGATTCAACATCAAATGAAACTAAAGGAATGTACATTGAGTTTAATAACAAACTTTTTATGAAAGATTCCACGCTAACATTAAATGCAGGATACAGATATGTTGATCCAAACTTTAGAAGTGCAGGTGCTCAAACTAAACGTATAGATTATACTCACACAAATGGTAAAACAATTTATCCTAGATATACTAATATGTCATTGGTGAGACCAACATCTTTATTTGACCTCATTTCTGATGAAAAATTGTATAATCAGGATCTATCAAGCACACTGATGCCTTTCAACCCCATTTACTCAAATATTCTTCCATATGGAGATGCTACACCTAACAGATCTGGAGTTTTCATGAAAGCAAGAATAACAAACAAAAACAAAAAATACCTAGCTAAATTGAATGGTGGTTTGTTTAAAGAAGTAATAGGTCAAGGAACAGCTGAAAAAAGAAATTTTGGTTTATTTAAAGGAGCGATTAAAATCAATTTTCATAAATGGTTAAATTTGAACAATGAACTAAGCTTTTCTTTTTCTTCTGAAAGTGAGCTTACAAAAAGAGGAGGTGATGCAGTTTCCTCAATAGACTTATACACACATCAGTTAAACACGTTTGTAAACGCAGAACTGGCTAAAAACTTTTTTGTTCAAGCCTCTTACAAGCAATTTAATGCCAGTGGTAATGAGTTTTTAACTCAGAGAAATAATTACGGTAATATTATTTATTTTACATCTGTGCAAGAAATAGACCAAAAAGACCATTTGCTTTCTGCTGGAATACTATATAAATTCAGAGAAAATGTGTATGCTAGCCTTAATTACAGTTGGTGGGGTGCAAAGTTTTCTGATCAGCCTGATTATAAATACAATAGACTATTATTAATTTTATCTTTAGAATTATGAAAATAAAAACAAAACTTATTCTTTCTCTAATAATGTTACTCTTTCTACACAGCTGCACAAAGGAAGAATTTGAAGGGCCATCGATTGATATCCTATATGGTGATTTTGAGTTAATTGAACCACTTACATTAACAAGTAAAAACCCTAATTTTTCAAATAGCGAAAAAGTAGGTTTCAGTTGTGAGTTTAACAAACCTGTTGAATGGAAAATTACAATTCTTGGCCTTAGTACTAATGCAAAAAGAGAAATTACAGGAATTTCGAATCTTATTGATCCTAATGTAACTAAGTGGAATGGGGCACCATCTCAGCTTCCATTTTTTCAAGAGGAAGTGTGTGCTATTGAACTAACTTTTGAAAATGAAATTGATACTTTGAGGGATACTCTTACTATAAATTCTTCTAAAACATTTGATGATGGTATCTGGGTGGAGAATTTTGAGAACGGCATACCTTCTGAAGGCATTGTTTATTACAAGAGTGATGGCGGTGGGATGACCTTTACATTAGCGAATGATGACCCTTTACTAGGCAATAGTTACTTTAAGATGGGTGGTAGGGTAAATTGGGATTGGGCTTTAGGAAGTCTTGATTTACCGATTAACATCAGTAATATTAGCCAAAGCTCAAACGAGATATATATAAATATAGGTATACTTTCAGATTTAGTAGACTTACACTCAGGACAATTTATCAATATTTTAATCTCTGAGGAAACAGATACACCCTTTAATGATAACCCTAACAATAATGCTTCTGATTTATTTGAATCAACAATGGAGGTTTATAAAATGAAGGTGGATGTTGATTGGGATGGGTGGCAAATGAAGTCATTTAAGTACTCGGACTTTGAACCATTATCTCCCAATGACCCCAATATTAATTTTAATATGAATCCCAACGATATTAGTGCAATTAGAATTGCATGTCAGGCATGTCCTTCTGCAGGAGTACAAGAAAATTGTCCAGAAAATTTTGGTAAGGACGTAAGAACAGATATTGATCATATCATTTTCACTTCAAACACCAGCTTGTTAGACCAATAATGAAGTTGAATGTAAATATAGCTTTTGGTATTCTTATAATATGCATAACTTCTTGTGGGTATATGAATAAGGTTAGCATTTATGAGCCATCTAAATCTATCTCAGCTTTTGATAAATTTCCTCAAAAAACACTTTTTACTAGCTCTGATGAAAATGGGCTGTGGGGTATAAAAAATAATAATTGTAAACAAGTATCATTTGAAACTAAAAATAGCTACTTGGGAAGAGACCATCTACATGTTAAGTGGGATGCATCTAAGTGTAATTACATAGGTATAGGACTGAAATGGGATAATTACAAAGGAAAGAATCTCAAGCCAATTATAGAAACAGCCGCAATTGAGCTACGTGTGCGGACTGATTTAGGTACTCTTTCTAATGTCCCAATGTTTTTTATACTTGTTGATTATGGCGGAAAACAATGCAGGGCAAACATTAACTTTTTAGAACTAGAAGACGGAAAAATTGATAATAATTGGAGAAGAATACGTATTCCTCTTCAGTCATTCAACTATGAAAAAAGAGGTGTTAATATGAGTAATATCAAAGAGCTTCGCCTTGAGTTTCAAAGATCAGGAGATATTCATATTGACAATATAATAATTGTATCTCATGAGCACAACTACACTAAGACAAATGATAAATTCATTAAAGTATTCAATTCTCATCCAATTCGGCTTGGAGTGGGAAAAGAGTACTGGTGGGGTATTAATACAAAATATTCATCTAGTATTCAATTCGGCAACTCATTTGAACATGAAAGTGTTGTTATCAATTTAGATAGATCAAAAGACAAGCCTTGGGATACATTTGGTTTTTCTCCGCACCAGTGGATGCATGTTGATATATCATCCATTTATCGTACTTCAGCGTTAAAGTTTAAACTTAAAGCAAATGAGCTGCCCAAGCTCCAAGCAATTTTATTTGCTTATATGGGTAATAAAAGAAGATTGCTAAAAATACTAGATGAGAGTCACTTTATTGATAATGGAGGTGGAATATATGAAGCTTACCTTCCTTTTAAATCATTAATGGGACATGATGAATTTAGATGGGATGAACTAAAAGAAATTAGGTTTAAAATATTGGAAGGGACTAAATGTGAAATCGGTGATTTTCAGATTATTGAATTTCGAGGAAACCCACAAAAACCAACCAAATGGAAAAAAATATAAATTTACTTTTATGTTTCATGTTGTGCATGTCTTGTGCACTAACAGGGCATTCTCAGATCAATAAAGTTGAAGTTGCAACAAATTCTTTGGGAAACTTTGAGTTGCTAAGAAATGGTGTTCCTTATTATATAAAGGGTGCAGGTGCTAAAGATCACTTTGATCTTTTAGTTGAATCAGGAGCCAACTCAATAAGGATATGGAGTACAAACAATAAGGCATTTTTAGATTCTGCCCATCAGCATGGTTTAACTGTAACACTTGGACTATATGTCAGACCAGAAAGAAGTGGTATGGATTATAATGATGAATATGCAGTCAAAGGACAGATTGAATTTCTAAAAAATGAGGTATTGAAATATAAGGATCACCCCGCACTGTTAGTTTGGGGTATAGGAAATGAAGTTGATTTAAGATATAGTAACTTTAAAGTCTGGGAAACCATTGAAATTCTTGCTAAATTTATTAAAGAAGTAGATCCAAATCATCCAACGATGACTGTAATTGCTGGAGTTGATCCTGCAAAAGCTTATTACATAAAAAAATATTGTCCAAGTGTAGATATACTAGGCCTTAATGTTTACGGTTCAATAGAAAATGCTGGAGCTAATCTCAGAAAGTTCAATTGGAATAAGCCTTATATTGTTACCGAATGGGGAGTAAATGGGCCTTTTGAAGCTAGAACAACATCTTGGAAAGCTAAGATTGAACCTCCAAACGGTATAAAAGCAGATCAGAGGCTAAGAAGATATAAAGAGTTAATTGAAAAAGATAAGGAACGTTGCCTAGGAAGCTACTGTTTTCTTTGGGGACAAAAACAAGAATCAACAGCTACTTGGCATGGAATGTTCCTTAGCAATGGAAAACCAACTGAAGCAGTTGATGTTATGCATTTTTGTTGGTCAGGTGATTGGCCACAATCACGTGCTCCTTCAATAAAAGATATATCATTAGAAAACATAGGATGGAGAAAAGATCATATTCTTGCCCCATCATCACAAGCGACTTTGAAAATTGAATATCAAAGGTACAATAACAAAAAAGTTATAGTTAACTACGTATTATATCCTGAAGCCTTTAGTAACAAAATCGGTGGAGATATTCAGAAATCACCTGAACCAATAGAGTTTGACATTGTAAGTCAAAGTGATAATGAGTTGACTTTCGTTACTCCAAAGAATAAAGGTACCTACCGCTTATTTGCATTTGTAAAAAACGAAAAAGGACAAAGCTCAGTAGCAAATATTCCTTTTCTCATTCAATAAAAAAAACTACTTTTTAAAGGTCTTAACAAATATCTCATAGCCAGGCCTAAAAATTAAAACCTCAAAATCATTTTTAGGATGAATCAATTCACCTTCAGTGTATATTTTCCAAATCTTTTCTTTTTTATTTCTCCAGCCAACAGAGGCGAATAAATTATTGGATTTAATTAGATAACCTTCATCAAGAAGAATAAGTTTAGGCATATCCAATTTAGGGACGGACATTGAGCTAGAAAACATTGAATCAAGCATGACTGGTTCACTCATATTGCCATAATCAGATTCATTGATCCATTTAAATAATTGATGCTTTAATGATTCATATATTTGATTGTGTTTAGTACTTGAAACTAGGTTGTTAAGCTCATAATAGTCCTTAGAAACTTCGTACAATTCAAAACGGTTTTTACTTTTTGAGAACCAGTTTGAAAAAAACTTGCTTAGCTCACGATTCTTCTCTAAAGAATCTAGTACCTGCATCGTTTGCATCTGTTTGCGATATCTTACAGATTTGTAAATGGGTGATGATGTGTCACCGTTGTAAATCAGTTTGAAATTATTGTCTCTTATGCTTCTACGAATATCTGTAGCTTCATCAAATCTATCTGCAGCAGCATAAACATATCTTCGATTGTTTTTTTTAAAGAACGAAATACCTTCAAATGGAAACTCTCTTTTAATGTTTGCAGCATCTAGTATGGTCGGTGCAAAATCAATAAAACTGACCAGTTGGTAGTTATTTCCTCTATTTGTGTCATTAATCCACTTGGCTATCATTGGGACACGAAGTCCTGTTTCGTAAATGGATCGTTTGTATCTTGGGAAAGGTCCTCCGTGGTCACTAAAGAAAAATATAATAGTGTTTTCATAAAGGTCATCCTCTTTGAGTTGGTTAATAATTATACCAATTTGCTTATCTAATTTCTCAATATTTTTATAGTTTGTTTTGAAATCGCTTTTGATTTTCGAGTTCTCTGGAAAAAAATTAGGTATTTGAACATTCTCTAGCTCTTCAGCTGAATAATTAGTCTCATTTTTCCAAATATTAGATTCATGTGTTACATTAAAATTGAAGATAGAGAAAAAAGGTTGATTATTTTGTCTATTTCTCCAGTGAGCCTTTTCACTACTTTCATCCCATGCTAATGGCGAGGTCATCATGTTATAGTCTTCTTTAGAGTTATTTGTACAATAATATCCTTTTGCTCTAAGATCTTCAGTGAAGAAACGAACTGGTTTTTTTGGTTTGGCGCTGTAATATGGAAGAGAATTGTGTGAATTGATTGTATTTCCTTCTTTAGATTTTTTGTAAGCTCGCATATGTTGTGTTCCAAGTGTTGTAGGATACATTCCAGTAATTAAACTGCTCCTGCTTGGTGCACAAACAGGAGATGGAGTATAACAATTTTGATAAATAATCCCATCTTTTGCTAGCTGACTGATGTTTGGAGTATTTGCACTTGAATCTCCATACATTGAAAAAAATAATGATTGATCCTCACATACAAGCCATAAAAAATTTGGAGATTCTTTTCCAACAGAGTAGGTGTACAAAAACAGAAAAAAGGAAAAGAGATATAACTTCAAGTTTTATTTTTTTGCAACAATTAATTTAATTAAAATATTTAAATTAGTAAATTAAATAAAACAAAAGTTTAAAAGCAGTTATTTTATAATTTTAGATTTTAAACTTATAAGTAATTACCAAAAAAAAATATATGAAATCCAATAGTCTGCTAAGTATATTAAGTATTACAGCCCTTTTTTTATTAACTCTTTGTGCTTGTAATACGTTTACAAAAAAAGAAAACAAGCCCATGAATGTGATTTACATTATGGCCGATGATCATGCTTACCAAGCTGTTAGTGCATACGGATCGCAAGTCAGTAAACTTGCGCCTACACCAAATATTGATAGAATTGCTAATGAAGGTGCACGAATGGATAATGTTTATTGTACTAACTCTATATGTGGCCCAAGTAGAGCTTCTATTTTAACTGGTAAATTTTCTCATGTAAATGGATTTTATAAAAATGTTGATGGAGGTGATTTCAATGGTGAACAACTTACATTTCCAAAAATCTTTCAAAAAAATGGTTATGAAACTGCAGTGATTGGTAAATGGCATTTAGGCACAACACCAACAGGATTTGATTACTCTAAAGTTCTAATAAACTGGGGAGGTCAAGGTACTTATTACAAACCTCAATTTTGTATCAACGGAACAGATACTGTCGTAGAAAAAAAACTTCATGTAACAAAAGCAATAGAGAATGATTGTTTAGATTGGTTGTCTAAGCGAGACGCAACAAAGCCTTTCATGCTGTTATATCAGTTCAAAGCACCTCATAGGGATTGGAGACCTGACTCAATGTATCATGAGCTTTTCAGTGATTTTGATTTTCCACTTCCTGAGACTTTTAATGATGATTATAAAGGTCGTCTTGCAGCAAGTGAAAACATGATGGAAATTGGAAGACATTTAAACAGAAGAGATATGAAACAAGTAGCTCCTGCTGGGCTGTCAAGAAAAGATTCTTTGCGTTGGCTTGCCTATGGAGATAAGGGGCAATATTGGTCACCAAATGACACATTAACAGGCGATGCACTCAAGTACTGGAAATTTCAGACCTATATTAAAGACTATTTGAGATGTGTTGCAGGTATTGATCGTGCTGTTGGAAGTGTTTTAGATTATTTAGAAGAAAGTGGTTTGAGCGAAAATACTATTGTAGTTTACACTTCTGATCAAGGTTTTTACCTTGGAGAGCATGGTTGGTTTGATAAAAGATGGATGTATGAGGAGTCCTTTAAAATGCCTTTTGTTATAAAAAACCCAAGAACAATCACAGCCGGGACTACATCTGATGCTATGATAATGAATGTTGATTTCGCACCTACACTTCTTGATATGGCCGGTCTGGAAATACCATCAGAGATGCAGGGAAAAAGTTTCAAAGGGGCATTTGAAGGAGACGATAAGAACCAAAGGAAATCTGCTTATTATCATTATTACGAATATCCTATTTGGCATAAAGTACAACCACATTATGGTATCAAAACAGATCGCTATAAGCTTATGCACTTCTATTACACAATGGATGAGTGGGAGTTATATGACTTACAGACAGATCCTAACGAAATGAATAATATATACGCTCAGGCATCACCAGAGCTGATTGAAAATCTCAAAAAAGAGCTTCAGGAATTGAGAACAGAATATAAGGATGATGGTTCAATTGAACAAATGAAAAGAATGACAGATACAGTTATTACAAGAGTTTATAATGAGCCTAAAATTTATAAAGAGTCAAATAAAAACAAAAAATAATTTTTTTTAGCTTTTGTCTCCAATCATACATTTAATAACACACAATGAAAACATCTAGCTTGACCTTAAATAATAGTATTTTTTTAAAACCACTTTTTCAAAAAACCAAATCTCTTTTATTTTTTTTTGTTTTTATCGTTTGTTCTTTAAATGTATCTGCTCAAAACTCATCATTAATTAGTAATTGTGGTGATTTTGTTTCAGGTCCTGCAGCTTGGCCCTATGTTCTTGTTGCAA
>CENJ01007596.1_pt1 | contig 16743 bp, 27 predicted proteins | sample 356161 | NCBI WGS metagenome assembly CENJ01 (sample SAMEA2619531, study PRJEB7988) | marine metagenome | biome: marine biome (ENVO:00000447); feature: surface water layer (ENVO:00002042); material: "saline water (ENVO:00002010), including plankton (ENVO:xxxxxxxx)" | depth 5 m
ACAAACGGTCAAGCACTTGTAACAAATGGTTCAGGACAGTTATCGTTCACAACTATATCAGGTGGTTCAGACTTAAACAGTTTAAGTGCTGGTGTACTAGATACTTCAGCAGACAGTATAGCATTTATTGATGCAGATGACAGTAATGCTTCTAAGAAAGAAACAGTAGCAGACTTCTTGACAGCTATTGCAGGTTCTGGTATTACAGTATCAGGCAACCAGTTAACAGCATCAGGCGGTGGTGGTGGCGGAACTACATATGAAGAATTCAAAATTAACTATTCAACATCTGGTCAAGTACAATCAATATCAGATACATCATCAGGTATATCAAGTGTAAACATTGACTCAGCGGCAGGTGGTGACTTGACAGTTAACTTCACAGGTTACACTACTCCACCATTAAGTTTTACTATGTATGGTTACAACTATGCTTCTAACAAGTATAACTATAACTCGGCGGCATCAGGAAATATGACATTAAGAGAATTACCAGGGGGAGGTTCTTCGGGTTCACCAACAGCATTTGGATCGTTTTCAAATATGCAGATTAGATGTAGTGAATCAGAAACAGGTGCAAGTAGATCGTTTGGTACGGTTACACACGCCTGGGTAAGATTTGTGATGGCGGTGTAACAGATGGCCTATAAAACAAATTTCATCGATGTCAACAAACCAGCTAAAGTATTAAGTGTTAATGTTACTTCAATCAATAACCACGCACAATGGACACAAAATGATGGACAAGGTGATAGATGGTGGTCAGGTGGATCTTCTCCTAAATACTACCAATGGGAAATAGAAGGTACAGTTACAGCACAAACACACGGATCTCACTTAACAAGAAAAGATTTTGAGTACAACGGATTAGATATTCAAGTAGGTGATTGGATAGCAGGTGCTACAACTGGTACTTGTTTAAGAATAGTTTCTATCAGTTCAAAGACAGCAACCAATGTCACTATGGTTGTAGAAGATTGGTTAAGATATAATACATTTAGAGCATCAACTGGTAATGGTATTTTTGGTACAGGTTTTTGTGTAGCATTCCAACTAAATGAAAACGGTCACCCAATGTTAGATCCAGTTCCGATATCGATCACATCTGGAGACTTTTACTTAAACATTAACTCAAGATTTCAATATCTAAATCCACAACTACATTATGTATTAGATCAATCAAGTCACGGTTTTGCTTCAGGTGATGTTATATCAATCACAGGCTCAGGATTCGCAAAAACAACGTCAGCATCGGCAAACAAAACAATTGGTACAGTCACAAATACATTAGGAGCAAATCAATTTATGTTGAGACCAAATACAAGAATTATTGACTTCGTACCAGAACTACCTGGATCAGTTGGAGATTACATATACACAGATAATTCATCAGCAGGTGGATTAACAACAACATCAACATCTGGTAAGATACAATTTTTAAAGATTGCTGATCCAATTACATCAAGTGTAACAGGAACCCAATTGAATCCAACTGTAACAGTAGGTTGGGTATTAGAGATAAACGAGACAAGTGTTACATTTACAGGAACATCATTGACTCAAGTGATTTCAGATATCAATGCTTTAACATCGACACACGGTGCAACAGCGGCCAGTTCACCTTCTCCGACAACGGCAACAACAGCAACGGAAAGTTTGGCTTATGGACTAGTTGGTGTTTATCCAGGAGGTCAGATTACTATCAACGGAACTAATGTAACTTTCTCAACTACAACATCAGGTCAAGCAACCTATGGTATTGCAGTTGGTATTGGTGCAGACATTGTAGCAGACATTAATGCGGCCAGTCCTACGAATATTACAGCAACACTATCAGGAACAAATGTTGTGTTAACAGAATCACAGGGTAATGCAATTACTATCGTGAATGTTGCAAATGATGGTAATGGTAGTCCAGTAGCAGGACCAAGTTCAGGTACAGGATTTGCTTTGAGTACAGGTGCAAGTTCAGGTGCATTTTTAAAATTATCAAGAACAGATGGTGGAGAGATATTACTCGATGAAACAAATGGTACTCCACTAAACTCTTTAGGAGTATTTTCAGTACACAATGGTAGACCACCATTAGCAGTAACAGTAGAGCAAGGTATTGTTGCAGGTGGAGGTGGTAGTGGTACTACTGTGGTAGCGGACATCACAGCAAGAAATGCCTTGTCGGCAACGACAGGTGATACAGTTTATGTTATCGATAAAGGTAATGGTGAATATGCTTTCTATGTCTACAATGGTAGTGTATGGAAAACACTTGCAACTGAAGATTCAGCGAACACAGATGCAAATACTCTCTCAGCTACTTTAACGCAGGCAGGTGGAAGTTCAAGTAACGCAATTGGTACTGTGTCAGATGGTTCAAGAGTAACACTGGTTACTGTCAAGGTAACGGCGGCATTTAATACTGCTGATGCGACACTGACAGTAGGCGATTCCGGCGATAACGACAGGTTAATAGAAGACGATATGATAGACTTGCAGTCAGTGGGAACATACACTTCCACGTCAGGTCATCAATACTCAGGTGGAGGGGATACTGATATCGTAGCATACTTTAACATAGGTACTTCAAGTCAAGGATCTGTAGAAGTTGCTGTAACTTATGTCTAAAATAAGATAAATACTAATGGAGCAGATATAATTTATGAGCAGACCTAAACCAGAAATAATCCTAGAAAACACAAATCCTAAAAACTATAAAAGCGAACAAATATTAAAAGCTGAAGCGATTTATAGTGTGTTCTATATGGGTAAACCTATTAACTTAAGAAGTTTAAATACATTGGTTAACTACCCAGGACCAAAGTATAAAAAAGTTTCTTTTAGTAATTCAGGTCACGCATTCAATCTTGCCGAAAGACTTAATAAAATGTTTTCTTGTAAAGATTTTCAAGTTGTGAAATTAACTCAAGGTGAGGTCATAACAGAGATACAAGAAAAACAAGATGACAAAAAAGTTAAGTAGAACTCAAGTAATAAATCTTTTAAGTAAACATCAAACAAAACAACTACCAGATACCACAGTAGACTATCCGGACAGTGATAAAAATTCTATGGTATGGCATAATGAATATAGTGCCAGAGGTAGCCTACGTGTTAGTAAGTCCGGACTATGGGAATTGAAATGCTGTTTCAAGATATATCCGATTCCAATGAAACCTGGATTCCAAGTAAAGAATGTTCACGTCAAATGTTTGGAAGATGAACTCGTGTTTCCCTATTATTTAGATAATAAAATGTTGGTACTATTCAGTGGTAAAGATGCATTAGAAATCAAGTTACAAGATGGAGATTTGGACACTTGGGCAAGGGCTAGATGGATAAACCAAAGATACCAAGAACCTCCTAAATTACCTGAAGACAGCTAAAATCTAGCTAAATTCACTATTATAAACGCATTTTAAGGGCTTTTAAGCGGGGTCTAGCATCTGTTTGGTACTTGTATAGCCCGTAAAAAATTAACTTTTTTTAAGAAATCGCTATTTTATTAGGTTTTTTCTGGTTGACAGATCTCTATTCTATGCTATTATTATAAAATAAGCAGAACAGAAAACAACTTAGAAAGAGGTAACTAAAATGGTAAAACAAGATTTACAAGTTAGAACAACAAGGCCAGCAAACGCCATTGTTGAAATTAAGCACTTACTTAAAAAGCAGAGAGCTTTGATGTTATGGGGTCCTCCAGGCATTGGTAAGTCAGATATTATTCAGTTGATTGGAGATCAAGAAGGACGTGAAGTTATTGATCTTAGATTACTTTTAATGGAACCTACAGACCTTAGAGGTATTCCATATTACAATAAAGATAAGAACTGTATGGATTGGGCACCTCCGGTAGACTTACCGAATGATCCTAAATCTAATGCTATTCTTTTCTTAGATGAAATGAATGCGGCTCCTCCGGCTGTACAGGCCGCGGCATATCAGTTAATTCTTAATAGAAGAATTGGAAACTATGTATTACCTAAAGACGTATCAATTGTGGCGGCAGGTAATAGAGAAACTGATAGAGGTGTTACTTATAGAATGCCTAGCCCACTTGCAAATAGAATGGTGCATATTGAAATGGAAGTACATTTCGAAGATTGGTTGAAATGGGCAACTACAAATGAAGTACATCCTGATGTAGTTGGATACTTGTCATTTGCTAAACAAGATCTATATGATTTTGATCCTGCATCAAGTTCAAGAGGATTTGCAACTCCAAGAAGTTGGTCTTTCGTAAGTGAACTTATTGATGACAGTCTTAACAATGAGCAGATGACTGATTTGATTACTGGTGCAGTAGGAGAAGGTCTTGCAGTAAAATTTCAAGCACACAGAAAAATTGCTGGACAACTACCTAACCCAGAAGAGATTCTTAAAGGCAAAGTAAAAAGCCTTAAGACAAAAGAAATTAGTGCTATGTACACACTGATAACTTCTATGTGTTATGAGCTTAAAGACGAGTGTGAAAAAGCTCAGAAGTCTAAGAAGATGGACGGTTGGCATAAGCAGGCAGACTGTTTCTTAAAGTTTATGATGGATAACTTTGAAACGGAAATGGTAGTATTGGGAGCCAGAACTGCTCTTAAAACTTATCAATTGCCATTCTCACCGAAGCACTTGAAGAGCTTTGATGAGTTTTATAAAAGATACGGATCTCTAATTGTAGAGGCCTAAAAGAATTATATGCTTTGGCATATAATATGGAGAACTTGTTCACCTCTCTCTGCTCTGTTCGATGTAAGAGCAAGTTCTCCACCCTTAACAAAGGATTATGATTATGGAAGATAGATTAAAAAATTTATACAGTGAAAAACAAGACATACTTAATGAACTAGAAAATGCAATATCAAATCAAAAACAAAATCAACTTCAAAGCGAATTATATGAAGTTGAACATTCAATTAAAATATTAGAATCATATGACAGTAAAACTAGATAAAGCAAAAGTAAAACATTCAGTAGCCAGTAAAGATGATGTAAGAATTTGGTGGTTAGAAGAACTTGAAGGTGAACTTTTAGAGTTCGCCAGATATTGTGTAAGAAAAGCTGATAACTTAAAAGGTGATGATGTAGCAACGGCTTTATTCGCAAGAGTAGGTAAGAGCATTAATAACTTAAAGATATCAAGTTCTTTATCAACAGGAACATATCAGGACTTGTATACATTTCCGAAAGAGAAGAAAAATGGCAAAAAGAAGTAATATTGAAAACCACTCAGAAGTGATGTCGTTGTTAGGAAAGAAACTTGGACTGATGGAAACCATAACACATTTACATAATCAGATAAACAAAATTAATAAGGAATTAGAATTAATAGAAAAGAAGAAAGTATTTACTATATTAAGAGGAGACAACAATGAGACAATGGATGATTGATACTGCAACAATATTATTTGATGACAGTAAAAATGACTTCAGGTCTTTGCCAAAAGTGGTTAGGTTTCAACTTTTGACTACCTTAAGTTTTGTATGGTCGACAGCATTCACAATATATATTTGGGGACACTTAGGTGATCACGCCGATGTATGGTTAGGATTAGTGACAGGACATATAGCAATTATATTTGCCTGTTACTATACTTTCAAGCAGTTTCATAATATCACTACAAAACAAACTTACAAGTTTGGAACATATCATAGTGTAGGAAGAACTAGAGGTTTTATGATAGGTAGAGACAAGAAAGGAAATCCATATAGAGTTTATTTTGATAAGGATGATCCTGGAGGAGAACACGAATGAAGTCAACACTTGACAAAAGAATAAATGCAGTTGAAAAACTTTTACACCAACCTTACTTGAGTGCGTGGGCTATAAGTTATTGGAATAATGTTAAACTTAAACTTCTAACAAAAAAGCAACTTGACAGATAAATTATATAAAATAGAAAAAATATCTAAACCACAAAAGTATTCTTGCAAGAGTACAAGCGAATTAAAAAAGATAGCACACGATATATACATAGGTAAACTATTCTGTAATAGACAGGTTGAACCGAATATGTTCAGCTCTGTCTTTATGGTATGGGCTTTACTAGATCCAATGCAGAAAAAAGAAATGATTGATAGTGGTATGTCTATGGTCTATGCCAGTATGGAAGATACTGCACCACGTAGCATAAATGGTTACCCTGTGTTTTGGTCTATGAGTGTTTTAAATAAACAAGACGATCGTAAAGTTTATATGTATTACAAACAGATACAAGAAAAGATGGGAGAATACAAAGGAGATTTTATATATGAAAAGTAAACTCTTAAACTCACATCAAGCATTGAAAGTCAAATATCCTTACTATGTAATGAATATTGAGAATACTAGATATACAGATCAACTGGAAAAAGAAATTGATAAAAAATGGGCTAGTGCCAATCTTAAAACCTGGTGCTATATGTGTGGGGACAAAATTTATGCTGGGAGCAAAGGAGATCTTGGAAAAATTGGATCCGTTCTTCGTTCCATTTTCTCCATACAAGAGCTAAAAAAGGACAGAGAAAACGGCAATTTTGAAGTATTAAACTACGGAGATCCTAAGAAAAACCCATATTTTAATGTGTTTTAGCGGTTGACAGATATCCAAATTGTGCTATTATAATAGTATAACAGAGGAGAGCAATATGATAAAAACAACATTAAAACTAGTAACTTTTTACATAGGTGGATATGTATTTGGTGCTTTAGCTTTAGTAACAATCTTTGGAATTATAGGAGCCTAGTATGACATTTCAAACTGCAAGTAAACAGAAAACTGAAAAAGAATATGACTCACAAGAAGTAAAAACAAGGATAGTTCAGAGTCGTGTTAGACTATTGCTTAACCACCCATTCTTTGGTAATCTTGCAACAAGACTTATTATTAAAGATGCAACAGAATGGTGCCCTACCGCGGCAGTAGATGGTAAACATCTTTATTACAATAAAAACTTTCTTGGTGCAATGGATGATCAAGAATTGGATTTTGTTATTGCACACGAAGTGATGCATTGTGTTTATGATCATATTGAAAGACGTGGATCTAAAGATGCACAATATTGGAATATGGCAGGAGATTATGTTATCAATAGAGATCTAAAAGCTCATAGTATTGGTAGAATGCCTAAGGTTGGATTGTACGATAGAAAGTATGATGAGAACTACACAGATGAAATTTACGATGATCTTTATGTAAATCAAAAGCAGAAGAAAGAAACTCTTGATATGCATATTGACAAGCTTCTCGAAGAAATGGAGAAGAATGGAGACAGTGGAGATGGTGAAGGCCAAGGAAAAGAAGATGGTTCTAAAGGTCCTATAAAAATTTCTAAGGAAGAAAGAAAACAACTTAAAGATGAAATTAAAAATGCAGTAATACAGGCCGCTCAAGTGGCAGGTGCTGGTAATGTTCCTGCAGGTGTTGAAAGGTTAATTGATGAACTAACAAAGCCAAAAATGGATTGGAGAACTATGTTAGATCAGCAAATTACAAGTGTTATCAAGAATGACTATACTTGGATGAGACCTAGTAGGAAAGGTTGGCATACTGAAGCAATACTTCCAGGCTTAAAGAACGATACAACTATAGATATTTGTGTAGCGATTGATACATCAGGATCTATTAGTAACAAAATGTTAAAAGATTTCTTAAGTGAGATTAATGGTATTATGAGTCAGTATACAGATTACAAGATCTATATTTGGAGTTTTGATACTGATGTACATAATCCTGTTTTGTTTACGCCGGACAAGGACATCAATGATTACAAGCCTGCAGGGTTTGGTGGTACAGACTTTGATGCTAACTGGAAGTGGATGAAAGAACAAGGTGTTGAACCTAAGAAGTTAGTTGTATTTACAGATGGTTATCCTTTTGGTAGCTGGGGTGATGAAAACTATTGCGACACACTTTGGGTAGTACATTCTAATCACGACAAGAGTATACAAGCACCGTTCGGACAGACTTGTATATACGAAGCTTAATTTATATCATTATAGATCTCTTTGGTGTAGTTTATGTCAAAGAGATTTTGTTTTCTAAGCTCGTCTTGTTTTAAATTTATCAAAAAGAACTGTGAAAGATATTTGGGATCAAATGTGTCATCTCTGATATGTTTATCTAGGTCCATTTCGAAAGATAATAATAACGAATACATACTGTTATTATCATTGTATTGTTCTTTCAAACTTATAATATCTTGTCGTATCTTTTGTTTATACTTCATTGGTATTGCTTTTAGACTTAGATAAGGAGGTTCTTCACATCGAACATAGTTAATATAGAAGGGAACTTCTTTGTGTATGTTAGCAAGTTCTGTAAACCATTCTTTAATATCTAAGAAAAGTAAATTACTTCCTACAAGATTGATTGACATATCCTTGTAAAGATTCTCAGGTACTTTATGTATATTTTTTTTTAGTGCTTTCCACTTGAATGGAGTTCTTATATATTCATAAGTCCTACCAGCACCGTCCATACTTATTGTTAGTTTAACATTAAACAACTCAAAGTAGTCTATCCATATTTTATTCACGTTAGTTAAATTTGAAGTTATCTGTAATCTGAAATCATCATTTTTTGTAAAGTCATTGTCTTTCAACTGCTTCAATATTGATATGATAGTTGGATCGATGCTTGGTTCACCTCCCAATAGTTTAAGCCTACGTAAGTTAGCATAGTCGAACAACTTATATATCTCTTCTTTATGTTCTTCGGTACTGGTATAATTTTTTGATAGCTTTTGCAACAGATCCATCTTACCTAATTTTTGTGTGATTCCAATTTCTTTCTCTTCATCAAGTTTCTTAAGTTTATCTACAAACGATTGATCTTTTTGTAACTCTATATTTTCTTTTGCAATCTCTGTACTGCTCTGCATATTACACATTCTACATTTGAGATTACATAGGTTTCCTGGACGTAGATCTAACATAACAAACTTATCGTCTTCTGTGGAAAGTATTTCTTTTATATCATCAAGTGATAGTTTTTTAAATTCCTCTCTCACCCCAAGCGGGACACGTTGCGACCGCCCTTCTTGTTTCCCACCAAGTTGTTGTGTTTTCACAAAATTCTTTAGATCGTCTTCATTCTTGTATAATCTCTTTTTATGTCTGAGTTTCAGTATTTGAAATTCATAACCTGCGATATCATCGTATATGTTAAGGTCGGCATTGAATTCACATCTTCTACAGGATTCAGGAAACTTATCTTGTTGTAGTTTTTCAGTTACGTCTTTTACATAATCACTGTTAAAGTATTCATCTATATGATCAACATCTGATACCTCTGTGACTTCTTCTGATAAACAACACACTTTCATTCTCCAGTGTTCTGGTCTTTGTGCCGCATATAGGTTGATCCAAGGAGCCCAGCATTTGGGTTTACTTTTTAAATTAGATACTAGAAGATGTTTAGGTTTAGCCTTCATACCCATATTTATATTTGGATTTAACGGTCTATAATATGCTCATCACAACCGTCTGTTTGTTCTATCATATGTTCTATCATAGGTTTCAATTGATCTGGTTGTTCAATCATTTGTGATAAAGACAGAGAAAGTAATTTTACTATTTGGTTTTCAGAGTTCTCAACAATATAATCAATTTCATAAGGATTGTATCCTTCACTTAATAATCTATTACCCTCATTGATTTGTAGCTGAGTCAACTTTCTAAAGTTTTCAACTATTGAATCTTTAGCTGGTATGATGTTTTTGTTCTCTGAAGTTTCATCAAACATAACATTGATGTTTTCAGCTATCGATAGGTATAATGCTAGATTGAAATATATAATCTTGCAAGTGGATAGGGTAGCTATATGTTTAGCCACTTCTGGATTTTCCCTAAATGATTTGATTTCTTGCCCAAAGCTACTAGTAGTCAGCATAAAGCAGAAGATTACTGTTAATAAAGTACGCATAATGATATTTAAGATACCTTTCTCCTCTTATAAAAGGTGTGTTAATTTGCTTGACATTGGGTGCCAAATAGTATATAAATTATTTATGAAGTACGAAATAATTGAAGGAATTCACACAGATACAAGTAACATCGAAACACTTGATCCAGCTACTAGGAAAGTTCATAGTGCGTTGGACAAGATACAAGCTGAATTACTTGCAGGAAAACTAGTTCGTAGCAACATAGGAAACTATGGACATAGAGTTTGGATAAGACCTGCTAAAGTAAAAAACAGTTAAAATATTAAGTTTTGAGTTAAAAAGATCTTTTTGTGATAAATAATATTATAATTAAAACTCGTTTTAATAAAAACAAATAAGGAGAGTAAAATGACAAATGAAGTAACATCAGCACCTGCAGAAGCAACAGCACCAGCAGGAGCACCACAACCGTCTGGAATCCAAATTGCAGACTTGCAGTCAGTGTTAAACATAATTGATCTTGCAAGTAAAAGAGGAGCATTTGGTGCCTCAGAACTAACACAGGTAGGAAGTGTAGCAGATAAGATCTCTAACTTTTTATCAGTGATTGCTAAACAACAAAAAGAAAAAGCAGAAGCAGAAGCAAGTGCATCAGCACCAGCAGAAGCTACAACAGAAGCTACAACAGAAGCTACAACAGAAGCAGAAGCACCAGCTGAAGCTACTGAACCTGCTCCGGAAAAGGAGTAGCATATGAGTCTTAAACACGTTGGATATGATAAAACAACAAAAAGAAAATACGTTGTTGTTTTCAGAGAACTACCAGATGATACAAATAATGCTCTAGTAGTTGAACCCGCACAATTAGTTGACAGATATCACGATGGATTAATGAGTGCAGTAGAAAGTACAGAAGCTCAAAACACAGATGACTTATACACAGTCTTAGATAGAAAACTATTCTTTGATGGTGAAAACATCTTAGCACACTTGCACGTCAAGAAGTTCTTAAAGAAAGTGGCTACAAACACAGTAATACTTGCACCAACTCCTGGAACAGAAATAGGACTAGACAAGTTCAATACTGACCTAGGTAACATTGTAATACCAGAAGAGTCAACTGACAAACCAAGTGACTTCAAAGCTGGTCAGCAAGAAGAAGAGTCTGCTTTAGGAATAGCAAGAAACCTAATTATCCAAGCACAACTTCTAGAAGAAGATGCTAGGAAGAAAAGAGCAGAAGCGGAAAAAGTGTCTCCAGGAATCAACGATGAAACGAAACGTCCAAGAGGGCGTCCAAAGAAAGATTCTCCGGTATCACCTTTACTAAATAATGTAGAAGGTAATACAGAGAATGAGAACGTTTAAATCTAGTAATCCAGAAGACCATAACGCACACGAAGAATTTGACAAGTTACTTTCTGAGATATTCCCTCAGGAAGTACCTGTTAAGTTTGTATCAGCAGTCAAAGTGATCTATAAAGATGGCACTGAAAGAACTGTAACCCAAGAAGAATTAAAAGGCATTGTACCAAAGACTGGCGTAGTTGATCATCAAAAAATTGCAGATCTTTGGGAAAATACTAAAGATGTTGAAATGTACATCAACATAGAGCACCTAAGAGAAACGGTACTCAACAATACTAAAAATTTCTTAAAAGGTTTTGATAAGAAAGATTAACTAAAGATCACCTTCTTTTCTATTTTCAGAATAATGAGCATCAAACTCACCACCTGGATATCTAGATTTTAATTTATTAATATTTTCTTCTATGACATCGTTTGGATCAAGATCCAATGCTCTACAACTAGTGATCCAATACCACATAATATCTCCTAGTTCTCTTTTTAAATGGAATACTGTTTCTTCGTTAACAGGTTTACCTTGGAAGATACATTTTTTAATTATTTCGTTAAACTCCCCGCCTTCACTTGACAAACCAATTCCACCTGTCAATAGTAAAGACATATTGATACCTGTCTTTGATTCGTGTTCTTTGATTGCATAGAACATCTCTGACAGTTGATCACTTTCTTTGCTTGTTACACCTTTTACAAAGTCTTTATATTTGTTGAGATCAATCATTATTATTTCCTTTCTTAAATGATTCGTCGCCTGGCCATAATGGCATTTGTGTACCAGGTGCTCGTTTTGGTATTTTGCTGTCAGCACTTGATACACAGGTTGGAGAAATACAGTTTACAGGCCCATCAAATAGCTTGAATCCTGTTTCAATATTTCCAAGTGGTTTGTCGTGACAGCTATAGGATCGTTTAATACTGCCGTCAGGCTCACGAATAATAATACTCCTATAACCACTGCTACACTCCCAACCACTAAATTTGTTAAAGTTGAACGCATTGAATCTCTCCGCTTGGTCCATATACCATTCTTTGTTCTCCTTGTCTTTGAATTCTACTTGAAAGTGTTGAGGAATTTGTTTATCGGGCTGATAAATTGGGTCCGGTTGTTTTTTAAAAGTTGCTTTAGGTCTTTCGATGTGTACGTTTTTGCTTTCGGTAAATGCACGTTGGGGCATACCGTTGTATAACTTTTGAAGCATCTCATCCGTGTAGCCTTCAACGACTTTTGATGCTGTAGGATCTGACATAGGTTTGAGCGTAACGTTAATACCTCTATTGTGGAAATAAAGTGACTCTTCCCATAGTTTATCGAACCATTGTGGGACCATAACTTGGTTGATGGTGACTTGGACATCGTGTTCTTGTGCGAAGCATAACTTATTGGCAAAGTCTGCTCTCTTCTCTTGTGTGTTAACGTGTTCCCTGTGGTATGAAGCCGTGATACTGGCTCGATGGAACGGTGCGACTGTTTCAACATATTTTTCAAACCATTTCATATTTCTACTGCAATTACTTGTCATATGAACACTAGTATAGTTGGTATTAGCAACATCACTAGCAAGATGAGATAGTATGTCCAGGTAGCCTGGATGGAAGGTAGGCTCACCGCCACTAAGGCTAAAGTGAAAACTGTTAAAACCTCTAGCACGAGCCTGCTCCTTTATACTATCAATAGTCTTTAGGCATAGTTCAGTTGGCCTATGATCTTTACGATCGCTTCTGGCATAAGGCCAGCAGTAACTACATCTATAGTTACAAAACCTACCTAGCAACCAACTGACAGTGAACATATCTCTGTATAACATTGTCCTTTGTCCAACTCTTACCAAGTCATCGAAAGGTATTTTTGTGAAATCGTATTCACTCCATTTTAGTTCTTTACTCATATTCTTATAATAACACAGTTCTTTCCATTAATGCAACATTTCTTTTAGTTGATCTAAAACAATCTCAGCAACTCGATGATGGTATTTTGTTCCTAAATGATTGTAATCTCTTGCCAAGAAATCCTCTGATAAAGGATATAATTTGTAAGGTCCTGTTTTACCAATTAGTCGCTTTTTATCCTTATGTATTGGTAACCTTGGATTAGTGTTCTTTGGAACGCCAATTAACTTAATGCCCATTTCTTTGCATATAGAAACAATGTAGGATTTAATAGACTGCCTATACCATAATGCATTAGGATCATCTATCATATCTATTAAAGGTCTACTTTGATCTATCTTGTATTCTAACAGTTCATCTACATCCCATCTAGCAGTACTGACAGCAAGTTCTTTCTCCCACCAGTTAAATCTATTGTCAGGTGGATCTCTTAATACCAAAACTTTTGGTTTTAATATTGGAAGCCAGTAAGTCAATCTCTGTCCTATGTGTTGCCAGTCTGCACCTGATGTAGCCAAGCTATGATGGTTGATGTCCATTGCCTGAGAGACCAGGTAACTGTAGATGTATTCTAAAGGTAGACCAACACCTACTGCTTGACTGCAACCTATGAACAATACATCACAACTTTTTTCAAAGCTATCACAACGGTATCCCCATTCATTAAACTTGTAACTTATTTCAATGTCTTTCCATTTTTTTACAAGATCTCTTTTCTTTAGTTGTTTATATCTTTTTTGATTGTCTGAGCTATACCACTGCAATGTTTTACGAACACTTTGTTTATCACCCCATTGCCATTCTTCTCTAATTATTTTTTGCATTTTTTGTATTTTTCCACTTGACAGATTGTGTATTCTGTACTACTATAATAATATATTTAGTTGGACCAGCAGAGGAGAGTGTAATGGCCAATACTGAACTAACATATAGTATATTGAATGAGATACGTTCAATAATTAACCAGCTAGAAAAACTAAGATACCAACTAGAAAGCACACTTCAGCCTAAACAAAAGATATCAGATCAACCTATATTAACAGATTCAGACTATCAATTCTATATGCAATTAGAGTTAGATAAAGGCTGGAATATTGATACAAGTTATCAGATGAAATTTAATTTTGACAACAAGGAAGACAAAGACTTTAACAGTAACGATGTAGGCTGTTAATGTATGCGAGTGTGGCGGAATGGTAGACGCAACGGACTTAAAATCCGTTATCGATTATGGTGTGTGGGTTCGAATCCCTCCACTCGCACCAGATAGGTAGGCTAGTAAAGACCCTTGGTTATGCAGTAAACAACAGTAAGACGTAATCAAAAAAAGACTAGTCATCAAGCGGAGCCGGGAAAAGATGCAAACGAGAGGAGGGTAACTGCCCGGAGTTGAATAACCCTCCTCTCATAGGATAACAAACAATTAACTAAATGGAGTTTAAAATGAAATTTAATAAATTTACAACCGGATTGATATATCCTGCATTACTATTTGCTATGTTTATAGCATTGTTTGTAGTACCTACATTTGCAGAAGCAAGATCTATATCAGGTAATGTTGAAGTAAATGATATAACTGATCATTACAAAGTTATAATTGATCAGCAACCTTACAATGTTGAAGTATGTCGTAATGTTCCTGTTGCAGGAGACAAGACAGCTGATGCTTTGACAGGTGCAATCATTGGAGGTATTATCGGAAATAATATCAAAGGTGAAAAGAATGGTGGAACTGTTGGTGCTCTTATTGGTGGAATGCTAGGACATTCTAATAGTAAGGCCACAGGTGGTACTCGTAAGCAATGTTATGTTGAAACACGATTTAAAGAAAATCAAAAAGAAGTTTATAGCCATAGCACTATTACATTTGAATATAAAGGCAAAAGGTATTCTTCAAACTTTGTAAAATAATTTGCAATAAGAGGTTGACAGAATACTAGGTTGTGTTAATATTAAAATATAAAGAGCAAGAGGAGAGGACATAATGACATAGCGAGAGTAACGGTTTGAGATACTGGATGCCATAAGAACTACAGTATCGGGATTTACAAGAGTGGTGGCTCTCAGGGAATCATAGACCGAAATATAGAAACCGCCCAACCTAGTCATTGGGGGCATTGCTCGACTAGGTTGTATGAATTGAGAAGCCCCCACAGAATTGGATAAGGAAGTCAGTAAGTCATCATTCGAATGATCCTTGGAAGCAGAGTAAGACTCGTTCACGAATACTGACCTAACCCGGGACAACGGGGTAAAGGGCACTGATCCGGCAGTAATGACAATCCTTTACTCCACTTAATGGGTGAATAGTGTAGTGGTAACACGACGGGCTCCAAACCCGTAAACTGAGGTTCGATTCCTTGTTCGCCTGCCAAATATATAGAGAGTTTCTTGAAAAAATCAGCACCCGTTAAAGAAGTAATTGATCGTATTCCAATCAGTCCTGAAGCAAGACACCTTTCATCTTTCTTTGATGCAGATGATATAATTTGGTGTCATACAAGATATATCGAAGAAGATGATATATGGGAAGCAGATGGTGAACCTTGGGCAATGACTAAAGAAGAAATATTATTGTTCAAACTCAAAAATGAGAATGTTCGTTTAATGAATATGACAGAGTTTTATGGAATGACTCCAGGAATGTATTGTCATTCCATATTAATAAATGCACAAGATAGAATGGAAAAAATGATCAAGTATGCAGAAGAAAAAGAAAAATCTATGCAAACTATTAGTTGGCAGAATCAAGAGAGTATGTATTATATTCTAAATGAAATTAATAAAGTTCTTAAATATAAAAATAGAGCTGTTCAATTAAACCAGATAGATGGAGATTAAAATGTTTAACTGGCACAATGGGCCACAGTATGACTTCTGTGGATATACTTACACTTTCGATATAATGGATTATGATGATGTTCAAAAGATATGGCACGAAGTACGAGACCCATCTGGTAATCCGGTTCTTGGTTTAGATTGGTCACCTTACCACTATCCAACCAGAGATCAATTCGAAGACGCAGTAGTAGAGCATATGTTGATTGCATACTTTAAGAGCACAGGAAAATCTAATGTCAGTATATGAACCACCTAAAGCAAAGAAATGGCAAAAAGCAGAAAGATGGAAAGTAGGACTATGGGATAACAGATATCCTTTGTGTGGGCTCAGGTTATTGTGGGTATTGATAGGAACCAAGCACGTACAGATGTCAGCACCAATTTGTCTTACTAAAATGAGAATGTCTAGGAAAGAATGGAACAAATTAAAAGACAAAGCAAGAATGCACACAGAAGAAGATCTTGCAATAGATAAAGAAAGAAGAGATAAGGTTTGGAATCAAGCCCAAGCTCAACGCATTGCAATTGAAAATGGAACGTATGTAAAGCCAAAAAGAAAATACAAAAAGAAGCAAGACAGTGATGACACAACAAAGCAATGGCAGAAACTGTATATTGAAGTTGAAGAAACACAAGATGAAAGACCAAAGAAGATACAGTCAGCATTAGACAAGTTAGCAAGTCTGAGATAACAAAGAAGAAAGACTAACCTGCGTTATATTTTCTGTAAGTGGTACGTATATTTCCTTCTGCCCATACCTTATCATATTGACTGGCAGTCAACACATCATCATCACC